>Ga0335074_10000505_pt1 | contig 55747 bp, 59 predicted proteins | sample Lox_Sample_23_FD_206715 | JGI IMG/M metagenome (GOLD analysis project Ga0335074, IMG submission 206715) | Soil microbial communities from Loxahatchee National Wildlife Refuge, Florida, United States - Lox_Sample_2.3 | ecosystem: Environmental > Terrestrial > Soil > Wetlands | place: USA...
GCAGGCCGGCCACGAGCACGCCTCCACCACCGCGATCTACACCTGCGTGTCCTCGGACTTCCGCACCCGCACGCTGCGGCGGGCGCTGGACGCCACGGCGGCCGCCGCGATGCGGCCGGGGAAGAAGGCGTGATGGCCGCGAAACGGCAGGTCTCCTACCAGTGGCGGCTGCGGGAGGTGATGGCCGCGGCCGGGCTGTTCAACGCGTCCGACCTGGAGCCGCTGCTGGCCGACCGCGGCATCACCCTGTCGTCAGTGCAGGTGTGGCGGCTGGTCACCCAGACCCCGGAACGGCTGTCGCTGCCGGTGCTGGCGGCACTGTGCGATATCTTCGCCGTCACCCCGGCGCAGCTGATCGCTACCCGCGCCGAGAACGTCCCGGCCCGCCGCCGCGCCGCCAGCGGCAGCGGAGGCAACGACGGTGTCACGGACCTGAACGCGCTGCGCCCGGCCCGCGCGAAGCTGCGGCCCGGGACGTGACCCAGCCGGCGAAGAAGCGGACCTGCGCCCGGTGCGGGCACCATGGATACCCGGCCGCGTCGTTCCCCGAGGGACACCTGTGCTGGCGGTGCCTGACCGCGGCGCTGGCCGCGGCCGGGACCTGCCCCGGCTGCGGCACCGCAGGCCGGCTGCTGCCCGGCCTGCGCGACGGGGTGCGGATCTGCCGGGACTGCGCGACGGGGTGCGGATCTGCCGGGACTGCGCCGGGATCACCCGCGAGTTCTGCTGCCTGCGGTGCGGCACCGAAACCGGCATGACCGGCCGGCGGCGGGGCCCCAGCCGGCTCTGCGGCCCGTGCTCGGTGACCTGGACGGCGGCCCGGCTGCTCGATGACGGGACCGGCGCCATCGCCGCGCCGCTGAAACCGCTGGCCCAGGCCCTGGCCGCCGCGCCCAGCCCGGCCGCCACGCTGGAATGGCTGGACCAGCCGCACATCCGCGACCTGCTGATGGCCCTGGCCGCCGGCAAGCTGGCCCTGACCCACGAGGCGCTGGACGCCTGGCCCCGCCCGCGGGCCGTGGCCTACCTGCGGGACCTGCTGGCGGACTGCGGTGCCCTGCCCGCCGTCGACAAGCAGCTGCGCGAATTCCAGGCATGGCTGGACCGACGGCTGGAGGCCCTGGCCGGGCACCCGCACCTGCGGCTGCTGCGCCAGTTCGGGCTGTGGCACCAGCTCCCCGCGATGCGGGCCAGGGCCGCCGCCGGGCCGCTGCGCACCACCGCCGCCCAGTACGCCCGCGGCCGGTTCATCCAGGCCCAGACCTTCCTGACCTGGACCGCCGCCCTCGGCGTCCGGCCGGCCGCCCTCAGCCAGGCCCACATCGACGCCTACCACGCCAGCCACGGCGCCCACCAGCGCGAGGGGGTCCGCGCGTTCCTGGTCTGGGCCGCCGGGCACGGCCACATCCCCGGCCACCTGGACATCCCCCGCCAGCAGCCCTGCACCGGGCAGGTCATCACCCAGCAGCGCCGGCTCGACCTGCTGCGCCGCTTCGCCACCGACACCGCCATCCCCATCCGGCCCCGCGCCGCCGCGTGCCTGATGCTGCTCTACGCCCAGCCGCTCAGCCGCGTCCTGCGGCTCACCGCAGCCGACCTGTCCCGCGACGACGACGGCGGCCAGACCTGGCTGCGGCTCGGCGACCCGCCCAGCCCGGTCCCCGCCCCGTTCGACACGCTGCTGCACCAGCTCGTCGCCACCCGCCACGACCACGTCCCCGCCAACCACGGCAGCGGCTGGCTGTTCCCCGGCCGCCACGCCGGACAGCCCGCCGCCTACCACCCGATGGCCGGGCAGCTCCGCGAGCACGGCCTGCCGCTGCGCACCGCGCGCATCTCCGCGCTGCGCCAGCTCGTCCTCGCCGTTCCCGCCCCCGTCGTCGCCGACGCGCTCGGCTTCCACCACACCACCACCACCCGCCAGCACGTCAATGCCGGCGCCACCTGGAGCCGGTATGTCACAGGCGAACGGCCAGACCGTGATCCCCGCGAAGACCACAGTGATTAACGGCGTCAGCCTTCTCAGCACGCTGCTCTGGCAGCAGAGAAACAAGCACAGGAAGAGACTGCCATGCCCAGCATGAACCTCGACGTCGTAGACGCCGCCGAACTCGCCGAGCTGCTGCAATTCCTCACCGGCTGGATCGCCAGCGACCCCGCCCGCCTCGCCCCGTCCCTGCTCGCATTCGTCGGCCACCCCGCCTACGGCCTGGACACCCTGCGCTCCGACCTGGACCGCTTCACCTTCCTCCTTGGCGGCAGCGACGGAGAGGACCTCTTCGGCCAGCCCTGACAACTCTGGCTGCCGGCCCGCAACTGCCCCGATGTCAGTGGCACGGGGCTACCGCCGCCCGTGAACGACAGCGCATCGGCCATCCAGCCTTAAAAGCCCGGGAACCCGGGATGCGCTTGGCCGGCGCGGCCCCCGGGGAGGATCGTGGGTTCGTGACGTCTATCGTGGCCCCGTTCGGCCCCTGGGAGCCCGCGCAGCCTCCGGAAGCCGCGGAGATCTTCTCGGCGATGCCGTGCCCGTGGTGGATCGCCGGCGGGTACGCGATCGAGCTCGCCATCGGGCGGCCGGTCCGCGGTCACAGCGATATCGACGTGCTGGTGCTGCGCCCAGACCAGCTTCACGTCCAGCAGGCCCTGCACGGCTGGGAGTGGTGGGCCGCCGGCCCGCCGGGCACCTTGCGCCCGTGGCGCCCCGGTGAGCACCTGCCGGCAGCAATCCACGACATCTGGTGCCGCCCCGGCCCCGGTCAGCCCTGGCGCATCCAGGTGATGATCGACGAGTCCGGCGGCGGCGACTGGATATCACGACGAAACCCGGCCATCCGCCGGCCGCTCGCGGGCATCGGCAGGGTCACCGGCGACGGCATCCCCTACCTGGCACCAGAGATCCAGCTGTTCTACAAGGCCAAGGACCTCCGCCTCAAGGACGAGACCGACTTCACCGCCGTCCTGCCCTTCCTCGCCCGGGCACAGCGGCGATGGCTGAGCGACGCGCTCGCCCGCACCTACGGCGAGCATCCCTGGCGAGACCGGCTTTCCCAGGCTCCAGCAGCAGGCAGCGAACTAACCGTATGACCTGACTTGGGACAAGGTTCGGGCGTAACCGATGGCGCGGCGCGGTGACCTGCTAGTTTGCTGGTCGGGAGAGCTGAAATTGCGCATTAACGATGGCCCGTAGAGCGGGCTGGTGCCGTATGTCAGGACGGTAAAGACCAAGTCGGGCGCGACGGCGGTCCAGGTCGTGTACTTGTCGCGGCGGGGGATCGCGATCAGCGGCCGCCAGCTTGCGCACGACCTGCTCCGGCGTGTGCTTCTTCTTCGTAGCCATGTTGATGTCGGGCCTTCCTGCCCGCAACGCGGGCCGCAAGGCTCTCAAACGACCTGGATCAACTACCGCCAAAGGCGCCACCGTCAGTCCAGGATGCATATATATCGACCCGCCGGACCCGGAAGGCCGTATCCGCATCAGCGCGGCCGTCACCGGAGAGCTCCCGAGCGAGGCTCTTAGCGTCGTCTTCGCAGTCCGCCCCGACGATGAGGTGCCTGCGGCGCGGGCGGACCCGCCATCCCTGGGCGGCAAGATGCTCGGCCAGGTGCACCACATCGTCGTGTGACGGCAATTCGACCCACACCTCCCGCGCGGGGCGGCCGAGCGTCACCGACGCTTGCCGCTCTCGCTCCTGACGGGCTTCGTGCAGAGCCTGCCGCTCGGCAACGGGATCGGCGGACGGCTCGTCCGCCGCATCCCGCCACTCCTGGTCCCGCGGGCTCCAGAACTCCGTCCGGACGGGCGCGCTGACGTCGCGCCGCGCGAGCACCTCACGCGCCACTTGCGCGGCCTCATCAGCCGATCCGGCGCTGGGGGCGTACAAGAAGATCCGGGTACTCCATCGGCTCGAGCTGACCGCTACCTGATCGCCGAGGCGGCTGCCCAATGCAGAGATCAGCGCCTGCCGGAAGGAATGCAGGTTGCGCGGCAGGACGCCGAACGCAATGCAGACGCGCCACCCGTCGTCCATAGACGCACGATAGCAACCCTTCGCACCGGCACCTGCACCATCACCGCCGCAGATCCCCTGCCCGACCCCCCCGACGCCTTGACCGCATCCACAGGTACTCAGGTACGCACTAAATTGGCCCAACTCGGGTATGAGACGGCAATCCTGCCGCCGTGGCCCGGCCAATTCTCATCACAGCCGGTAACCCCTAAATCGGGCAGGCCGCCGAACACGTCTCGGATGAATACGAGCGTTCACCAGTCCCCCTGATTTGCGTCTTGCTGTCATGCACGAACTTCCCGGGCTCGTGACAGATCGAGAATGAGATCCTCTTAACCTCGTCCTCGTCAGGCTCGCGACCGCTACCCACAATGAACAACTGGTAAGCGAGATGATCAAGCGCGCTCCGGGCGTTGTGAACTGAATCACCGATGATCAAGCCAAGGTCGGCATCCGGCTCACGGACATCCCATACGCGAAAGACCCAAGCCTGCTGATCAACATCACGATCGACGGTGAGGCGTACCGGATACCGCTGCCGGAACGAAGCGATCTCGCGTTCGACTACCTGCATGTGATGCTCGGCGCGCCGCAGTTTCGCCCGGCATCCATCGAGGGAAGCAGTTGCCACGAGAGTTTCCTGAAGATCGACAGCGCGTTCGCTCGGTCAGCCTAGCCGCGCAGATCCATCCGTGCTAGCAGATTCCCCGCCGCGAGCGCGAACCAGAACCCTTCTCCCCCACGCAAACACCCACCCGCGACGGCCAGGCCGGAGCACCCCGGAACCTCCCAAGAGTGCGTGTCGCTACCGAGTCCTCCTAGGACTGCATGGTAATGTACCTTACATGGCAAATGTCCGTTTGGAAATGAACGAGATCGAATACGCGAAATTGCAACACGCAATTAACGCCGAGGCTCAAGACGTAATTCGACAAGTCAACAAGAGCATGGCAATGCGTCCCGTAGATGAGGTAGCGCAGGCCCTGCGAACCCGGCTAACGGGAAGCGGCCTTGAGCCGAACGAGACCGTCCTCAGGGGTTACGCCCAAGCTATTTCAGATGGCACTTTGACGGAGTGAACTCCTAAACAATAGGCCACGCCCGTTCGCCGAAGCGTTCCGAGTCCCACTTGGCGCGGCAGCCCACGGTGTCCCCGATCACGTTGATCTACTGCGCCACCTGCATCGATGGAGCGTAACGCACCCCACGTCCGCGCAACGCCTCTATCATCAGCACCCATGAAGGCATGGCTGTCACAATCCCAGATCGGCCAGCGTCCCGGACTCGCCATCGCCGCGGCATCGGCCGCCATCATCACCCTGGTTCCCCTGATCTTCAGCCTCGCCTGGCTCCTCGGACGAACCGGCGACCGGGCAGCGGTCATCGGGAACTTCCTCTCGCTCGGGACGTTCCTGCTCGCCCTAGCCGCCGGGATCGTCGCGCTCGCCGCCTGCTCCGCCGCCACCGGGCTCCCCGTGTTGAGGGTGAAGGTATCGACGCCCACTGGCTACACCCACGATGTACACATCCACCCAGACGCTGCTTATGGTGACAGCGACGCCACTATCGTCGTACGGAATAGCAGCAAGTTCGCCGCACGCACGCCCGCGGTCATCGTTCACTTCGTCAACTGCGGGATCGCAGAGAATATCTGGGTCACGTATCAAGGCTACGGCGGAAACTCTGGATGGACACCTACAGCGTTCTCGCCCGGAGCTGGACCGCAAAGAAAGGTTCTCGCCATTCAGTGGGACGGCGGTCCTAACTACGCAATTCACGGCGACTCAGAACGTTACCTTCCCGTACTGAGTTTGGACGGGCTCACGGGCTTGTTGCCGGACCAGGATGCATTCATAGGCTTCACGCTTCTAGCAGACGGATACCGCTACGTCCCGAAGACAGGCGTTCACGTGACCTTCAGTGCGGAGACAACTGAGACACATGACGGACCGCCCGAGCCGGATAGCGACTGGCTCTGACGACCTGCCCACCGCCACCCCGGATATCGCTAGGAGTACAGCGCCCACGTCCGGCGGGCCTGCTCACGGGCACGCTCCCCCTCGCCATGTTCCGCGTAGAACCCGGCCAGCAGAACCACGATCTCACACGCCGGGCACCCCAGCATCTCCGTCCACGGGCAGGCCCGCCGCGACCAGGGCAACGGCACCAGCACCAGGACCGCAGGCTGAAACCCAGGATCGACCGTCTGCGTGATCACGCACGCTATCGCGTGCCGCTCGGCCCCAGTCAGCATGAGGCAAGCGTGCCACCGGGTACCGACAGAACGGCCTTAGCTGCCTGATCGGAGTAACTTCGGACACGTGAGCGAGGATGAGGGGCACCAGGACCGCCGCAAGCCGCTAACCATGTTCCTGCCCTATCCGGCGGACAAGAACGAGGAGTGGCTGTCGCTCCTCCGGAAGGTGGTCAACGACGCTGCCCGCACGGATAACGGGCCGACGACCATGCTGAACCTCGCCACCACGGGCGATGCCTGGCTAAGAGGGGTCGACGTGCTACCAGCCGCCTACCGGCCACGACTTGTGAACCTCCTGACCGCCCTCGCGACGGAACACGCGCCTGCCAGCACCGTGGCAAATGCCGGCCTCCCGGTCGCGACGGGGCAGGCAGCGGCTCCCACCGCTGTGGCCGGCAGCCCGGCCGCGGAGAAGCAAGGTATCGACTATCTGTTCTGGGGCGCGGTGCTGCTGTGCGTCATCGCCTGGCTGGTCTACTTCGTGGGGCCGCACCTGATCTCGGAAAGCCGTCAGCCGACCAGTCCACTATGAACGACTACTGGTCGATCGACCCCAGCATCGCGATCGCCCTCACCGGCTACGTCGGCGCCCGTATCATCGCCAGGCGAAAGCGCAGGTAGCAGCCCGTACTAACCAAGTACGACGTTTTGACTTTGATCTTCGCCTGCGAACTCGATATAAGTAACGGAGGAGCGCCCCTCCAAAGAGCTAAGGCTCTATTGGAGGAGGTGGGTTCCGTGGCCAGTGACGCGCCGTCACCATTCGAGAGACGGCTAGCCAGGGCTTCAAAGCTGCTCTCAGCCGTCACCGATTTCCTCCGGCACCTGGCCGCCCTCCTGCGCCAGCTCGCGCGCGTCTTCGGTTGGATAGTGCTTCTAGCCGGATGCATCGAGCTGCTGATCAGCCCCCACCTCACCACAGAGCATCTCGCCGTGCCCGGTGTCGGCGCCCTAGCCGTCTTGCAGAGCCTCGTCAAACCATGGTGGCGTAATGAACTCCCGCCTGACGACCCGCCATCAGACGGGCCGTGATCCGCTCTCCGATGAGCCCGATCGGAGTAGGTTCGTTTTTATTCGAAAATGTTTTCGGTTCAAATCTTCCATCGGCCTTGCGTGCCGTAGCTAGCGTTTATGCTTGACATATCTAGCGAAATGCGATCACTCCCCAGCCGGATGCAGTCCCGCATCCGTGTCAGGCCCGGCCGACGGCCTCCTAGTCCTCCCGCCAGGCGACCCGGACGAGCTTTTCCATGTCCGGGTTGCGGCAGCCGCACCCGGGTGGCCTCAGCGTCACATGGGCGATCGAATCGACTATCCGCCGCTGGATCGTGATGTCCAGGTCAGGCCACAGGTCAGCCGGATCGTCAGCACCCAGCAGCAGCGCTGCCGCGTCCACCTGACCCGCCTCGGCTATCGCAGCATCGATCTCTTCCAGCCGGGCAGTGACCCGCTTGGCCGCGTCCAGGTAGATGGGCCGCGGCAAAATCCCCAGTGCCTCATCGCCCGCCATCCTGGCCAGGCCGTCGCTGATCTCTTTCCGCTCAGCCCTCAGCTTGGGGACATCTGCCGCCGCATCACGGCGCTGGAAGACCCTTGCGGCGTCCGGGCTCCGCATGCGATCGAGGATCTTCAGCGTCACGTAGGCGTCAACCGGGGCGGCTCGCATGGAGACGTGCGGTCCCGGGCGGCCCTGGGCCTTGGGCGTGTACTCCTGGCACTTGTACGTCGGGTACCTGTAACTCGGCCCGTTGCGTACGCCGTTAACCCTCCGCCTCGGGTTGCGCGAGTCGCGCTGCACGAGGGAACCGCACCGGAAGTAGAACAGGAAGCCTCCCAGCGAGACATTCCCCCGGGGGGTCGCCCGCCCGGGGTCGCGGAGCACGTCGCGGACCGCGTAGAAGGTTTCCGGCAGGACGATCGGGGTCCAGTTCCCCGTGCCGATGATCTCCCTGGAGTTCGGCAGCGTCACCAGGCCGCCGATGGTCGGGTTGCACAAGATCTGGACTACTGAGGAGTTCGTCCACCGCCCCCTGAACGGGACCTCCTCCCCCTTGCCGTTGCGGTACGTCCTGGGAACCAGTTCTCCCTCTGCCGTCTTCTTCAGGCGGCCGAACGGGGGCTGAACCCCCAGATCGGCCCACTTCCGGCAGACCGCTGCAACCGCGCCGCCGGCCAGCACATGCCCGCACGCCCAGCGGACCGCCTCGGCCTCTTCCTCGTTCAGGGACGTGCGGTCATCGTTCCACCCGAACGGGCGTATCGTGTGCGGGCTCCGGTCGCCATTCTGAGCGCGTTCCAGGTTGGCGCGCTTCTGCCGCCGGGCCTTGCGCATCACCTCCTGCCGGGCGAGCGCCACCGTGATCCTGGCGAACGTCTGCCCTGAGTCCGTGCGGAGGTCGATGTCCCCCTCGTACACGGTCGCGATCAGGATGTTGGCCCGCTCGATCACCGGGATGATCTCTTCCAGCTCGATCGGCTGGCGGTACAGCCTGTCCACGTAGGTGATGATCAGCACCTGCGGGCCGTGGCCGGTCTTGATCAGGTGCATCATCCGGGCGTAGTCGGTGTGCTTGCGGCTCTTTGTAGCCGACACATCGTTGTCCGCGAACATGCCGCCCTCGGGGATCAGCCACCCGCGCCGGTCACCGTGCTTGTCGGTGTCGTCCTGCTGGCGCCCGATACCCGCGTCGTGGTCCTTCGACTGGCGCGCGTAGGTCCATGCGATGAGCTGCCCGTCATCCACGGCGTGCCCTCTTCCCAGCCAAGTGCACCCTATTGCACTATAGGCTACTGAGAGGCTACGCTCACTTGTGGGATTAGGCAAAGATCTCGCATGAACCAAATGTCCCACGTCGAGGGGTGCGCCAAACACGCGGGCTACGCCCGGTTAACGGGCCGTTTACCCGGCCGCGTCCGTTTACCCGGCCGCGTCCTTTACCGGGACGTCCGGGTCGGCCAGGCGGTCCGCGTCGACGGGGTCGGCCGAGGCGATCAGGCGCCGGCCCTGCTGGAGGTCACGGGGCCGGTTCACGGTCAAGATCGCGACGAGGCGCCCGGCCGCGAGCCAGCACGCCGCCCAGGACCGCCCGGCCGGGTCACCGCGCCAGACGAGGCGCTCCGCGCCGCCGTGGTAACCCTGGTACTGCACCATGCGCCCGAACTGCTCGGACCAGAAGTAGGGCACCGGGTCGTACACCGTGTCCTCGCCGAGCACGTTGGCCGCCACCACCTCGGGCGCGTGCAGCGCCACGTCCCAGTGCTCGAACCGCAGCCGGCGCCCGAACCGCAGCGACTCGAACGCGGCGCAGTCACCGACCGCGTACACGCCGGTCCGCGACGCCCGCAGTCTGGCGTCGACGGCGACGCCGTTCTCCAGCCGCACGCCCGAGCCCTCCAGCCAGGCGGTAGCCGGCCGGACCCCGACCGCGGTGACGATCTCGTCCGCGGCGAGCCAGCCGCCGTCGGCCAGCGCCAGGCCGCCCGGCTCGACCGAGGCCACGGCGGCGCCGGTGCGCAGCGTGACGCCCGCCTCGTCGTACCAGGGCGCGGTCCGCTCCCCCACCTGCGCGCCGATGGCCGTGGCGAGCGGCGCGGGCCCCGCCTCGACCACCGTGACCTGGCCGCCGCGGCTGGCAGCGGCGGTCGCCAGCTCGGCGCCGATCCAGCCGGCGCCGACGATAGCCAGCCGTAGCCCGGGCCTGAGCAGGTCGCGCAGCGCCAGCGCGTCGTCGTAGGTGCGCAGGAACCGCTGCGGCCCGGGGCCGGGGAGCGCCACGGGCAGCGCGCCGGTGGCCAGGACCAGGTGCTCAAAGGGGTACGAACTGCGTTCGGTCACCAGGGCCGCGTCCTTGAGGTCCGTGGCGGACTCGGCCGGGCGGAAGTCCACGTCGAGCACGCCGAAATCGGCCCGCAGCGAAGGGTCCACCGAGGGATCGGTCAGTACTTTCTTGGACAGCGGCGGCCGGTCGTAGGGCGGCCGTCTTTCCGCCCCGACCAGCGTGATCGGCCCGGTGAAGCCGCGCGACCTGAGCTCGGTGACGGTCCGCAGGCCGGCCAGGCCCGCGCCCGCCACCACCACCCGCCCGCGGTCCACAACCAGACAGGCTACGCGCACCGCTGTCGGGTTGTTCTTCCCGTGATTTCTCCGAACGGGCGGTAGGGCCCGGCTCGCGGCGGCCGGGAGGCTCGCGCGGCCAGCGGGACGCGGTTATTCGCCGCGGTGATTCGACGCGGTGTTTTCCAGCCACGGTGATTCGCAGCCACGGACTTGGCAAACGACCGTAAACTCGACGCAATGGACGACACGCTGGCCGACCCGCTCGCCGGGCGCCTGCTTGACGGGCGATACGCCGTGACGGCGCGCATCGCGCACGGCGGGATGGCCACTGTCTACCGGGCCACGGACACCCGGCTGGACCGCGAGGTCGCGCTCAAGGTCATGCACGTCGAGCTGGCCAGGGACGACGATTTCGTCCGCAGGTTCATCGGCGAGGCCAAGTCGGTGGCGCGGCTGTCGCACCACAACGTCGTCGCGGTCTACGACCAGGGTGCCGACGGGCCGTTCCTATACCTGGCAATGGAGTACATCCGCGGGCGCACGCTCAGGCAGCAGCTGAAGGAGCGCGGGCGGTTCTCGCCCGCGGCGGCCCTGGACATCATGACCGGCGTGCTCGACGGGGTCGCCGCCGCGCACAAGTCCGGGATCGTGCACCGCGACGTCAAGCCGGAGAACGTCCTGCTGACCACGGACGGCCGCGTCAAGGTGGCGGATTTCGGCCTGGCCAGGGCGCAGGCGGCGGCCGGGCAGACCAGGGCCGGGCTGCTCATCGGGACGGTGGCCTACCTGCCGCCCGAGCAGGTGGCCGGCGAGGTGACCGGGCCGCAGGGCGACGTGTATTCGGCGGGGGTGATGCTCTTCGAGCTGCTCACCGGCCGGCAGCCGTTCCGGGGCGACACGCCGATCTCCGTGGCCTACCAGCACGTCAACCAGGACGTCCCGGCCCCTTCCTCGCTCGTGCCCGGCATACCCGCGGCGGTCGATCGGCTCGTGCTCGCCGCGACGAGCAGGGACCCGGCCCGGCGGCCCGCCGACGCCGGCGAGTTCGCGCGCGCGGTCCGGGCGGTCCGGCAGGGCTCGGGCGAGCCGGGCGGGATCGGCGAGGTGATGGGCGCCGGCGTCCAGGGCCTGGCCGAGGCACCCTGGCTGGACCTTGACACGCCCGCCGCCACCAACGGGTGGTGGGCCCGCGGTACCGGACCGTTGCCGGCCAGCGCACCGGAGGCCGGCCCGGCTGGGCCGGCCGGGCCGGATGAGTGGTGGAGCCCGGGGGCGGCGGCGCCCGCCGCGGATGCCCTGGGCGGCGGGCAGTTCGAGACCGGGCAGTTCGGCCTTAGACAATCCGGTTCTGAACAACCCGGTTACGGACAACCCGGTTACGGACAATCGGGTTACGGACAATCGGGTTACGGACAATCGGGTTACGGACAGTCCGGTGCCGGGTCGTCGGGTTACGGGCCGTCGGGTTACGGGCAGCCCGGTACCGGGCAGTTCGGGATGGGCGGGCAGGACGGGGGCGGGTCGCACACCCTGGTCGTCAACCGCGAGGACGGCGGCAAGTACCTGGGCAGCCGCGAGCCGTTCCTGCAGCGATGGCTATTCAGCCCGCGGCTCGGCGTCGTCGCGCTGATCGTGGTGCTCGGCGTCGGGCTGGGGATCGGCGGCTGGTGGCTCACCACGGGACGGTACACGTCGGTCCCGGTGGTGGCCGACGACTCGCTCAACCTGGCGACCACCGCGCTGACCGCCGACGGCTTTACCATCGGCGTATCGAAGGACGTCCACAGCAACACCGTGGCGAGGGGCCTAGTGGTCGGCACCAGCCCGGCCGGGCGGGCGGCCAGGGGCTCGGCGATCAGCATGCTGATCTCGGCCGGGCCCTTCACTTCCACCGTGCCGGTCGTGAAGAACGACACGCTCGCCCAGGCAGAGGCCGCCCTGCAGCGCGTGCACCTGCGCTACCGGATCCAGAAGGTCGGCTCCAACTCTCCGGTCGGCACCGTGCTCGGCACGGTCCCGGTCGCGGGCAAGTCCTGGCCGCAGACCAGGGCCGTGGTCATCCAGGTGGCCGCCAGCCCGCCGCTGCCCAGTTTCGTCGGGGAGAACGTGCGGACCGCCGAGCAGTGGGCCCAGCAGCACGGGGTCACCCTGCAACAGCAGCAAGAGCAGAACAGCCAGCAGCCGCAGGGCACGATCCTGTCCCAGACACCCGCGGGCGGCTCGGCGTACCGGCAGGGCGAGACCATAATCGTCCAGGTCTCCGCTGCTCCCGCCGAGGTCAACGTCCCCTACGTGATCGGCCTGACGGTGCAGCAGGCGACGCAGGAGCTTGCCGCCGCGGGGTTCCAGGTCCAGACCGAGCGGTACAGCCTGATCGGCAACAAGGTCATCGACTACAGCCCGATAGGCCAGGCGCCCCCCGGCAGCACCATCGTCCTCGATGTCGGCAACGCCTTGGGTTTCCAGTTGTGATGGCCTGCCGGGCGGGCGTGGGGTAGGCTCTGCGCCATGCGCCAGCAGTTCTGGTTTTGGTATGGCTACCGGCCCGGTTCCCGGACGGTCGCCCGCCAGACCTTGCGCTGACGGAAGCGACTTAGACGGAGCCCCGGGCCAACGGCCCGGGGCTTTTTTATTTACAGGAGGACGAGATGGTGGTCGTGATGGCGGCGGACGCCGGCCAAACGGACGTGGACGGGGTCGTGGACCTGGTGCGCGGGGCGGGCGGCGACGCGTTCGTCAGCCGAGGCGTGTCCCGGACGATCGTGGGCCTGGTCGGCGATATCGACCGGCTGGACACGCTGAACTTGCGCGGCATGCCAGGAGTGAGCGACGTGATGCGGATCACCGCGCCGTACAAGCTGGTGAGCAGGGAGCACCACCGGGAGCGTTCGGTGATCAGGGTCCGCGGCGTGCCGATCGGGCCCGACACGCTGACCGTCATCGCCGGGCCGTGCGCCGTCGAGACCGCGGAGCAGACGCTGGCGTCGGCGCTGATGGCCAAGGCGGCGGGCGCCTCGCTGCTGCGCGGCGGCGCGTACAAGCCGCGCAGTTCGCCGTACGCGTTCCAGGGTCTGGGCGAGGCCGGGCTGAAGATCCTCGCCGACGTGCGCACCGAGACCGGCCTGCCCGTGGTGACCGAGGTGGTCGACCCGGGGGACGTGGACCTGGTGGCCAGCTACGCGGACATGCTGCAGGTCGGCACCCGTAACATGCAGAACTTCCCGCTGCTCCAGGCGGTGGGCGCGATCGGCAAGCCGGTGATGCTCAAGCGCGGCATGAACGCCACGATCGAGGAGTGGCTGATGGCGGCCGAGTACATCGCCCAGCGCGGCAACCTCGACATCGTGCTGTGCGAGCGGGGCATCAGGACCTTCGAGTCGGCCACGAGGAACACCCTGGACATCAGCGCGGTCCCGGTCGCGCAGCGGCTGTCGCACCTGCCGGTGATCGTGGACCCGTCGCACTCGGGCGGCCGCCGCGACCTGGTGCTGCCGTTGTCCAGGGCCGCGATCGCGGTCGGGGCGGACGGGATCATCGTCGACGTCCACCCGCATCCGGAAAGCGCCCTCTGCGACGGCCCGCAGGCCCTGGTCGAATCCGACCTCCGCGAGCTGGCCAGCGTGGCCGCCCACCTCTCGCCGCTGGTCGGCCGGACCCTCACCCCGGCGCCTGCGGCAGCCCGGCAGCCCGCACTCGCCTGAGGCCCGAGGTCTGTCATACGTGCATGTACTACAATAGTTGTATGACAACGTTGACCGTACGTACTGACAGCGAGGTGGACCGGGCACTTGCCGCGCTGACGGCAGATGGGACGAGTACGTCGGATGCGGTCCGCTCGGCGATACTGGCCGCGTACCGGGAGCGGTACAACAACCTGCTGCGGGCCGCTGCCGAGGAGGCGGCTCACGATCCCGATGATCTGGCCGAGGTGCGGGCGATCCGTGAAGAACTGGACGCGTTGCGTGCGTGGTGACATTTGCCGGCTGCGGGCACCGCGCAACGCGACCAGCCATGAGCAAAAGGGCGCGCGCTACGCCGTAGTGCTCCAGGCGGATGCGCTGGCCCCGCTGTCCACCTGGATCATTGCGCCAACATCGAGGAGCGCGCCGGGCAGGCCATTCCGTCCGGAGATCGAGATCGACGGGACCAAGACTCGCGTGGTACTTGACCAGCTCACCGCCGTCGATCGCGACCGTCTTGGCGACGTCGCTGGCCGAGTCGATCCTCATGAACTTGGCGAGATCGATAACGCGCTCAGGGCCGTCCTCGGCTTGTTCTGAGGGGTTTACTGGTGGTACTCCTGGGCGCTTTGGGCTAGTTCCTCGGCCAGGTCGTCGGCATCCAGGCGGCCCTCGATGCGGCGCAGGTCGGGGATGCGGGCCTTGGTCTCTACCCGGCGCGGGGTGAGCAGCGTGCAGCAGTCCTGGTCGGGCAGCTCGGAGATGTCCAGCGTGCGGATGCGGCGGGCCTCGGCCATGATCTCCGCCTTGTCCCAGCCGATCAGCGGGCGCAGGATCGGCAGCTGCACCGCGTCGTCGAGCGCGGTGATGTTGGCCAGCGTCTGGCTGCTCACCTGGCCGAGGGAGTCGCCGGTGATCAGCGCGGTGCCGCCGAGGCGACGGGCGAGCGCCTCGCCGGTCTTGAGCATCAGCCGCCGCTGCGCCACGATCAGGAGCCGGTCCGCCCCGGACGACGCCAGCGCCTGCTGGGCCTTGCCGAACGGAACCACGAACAGGCGCGACCCGCCCTGGAACCGGTCCAGGCCGCGGACCAGCGCGTAGGCCTTGTAGATCGACTCCGGGCCGGTCAGCGGCATCCCCGAGAAATGCAGGAAGAAGCAGCGCAGGCCGCGGCGCATCATCCGGTAGGCCGCCACGGGCGAGTCGATGCCGCCGGACATGAGCGCGACGCCGCGGCCGCTCATCCCGACAGGCAGCCCGCCCTGCCCGGCCAGGCCCTCGGTGAAGACGAACACCTCATCCTGATCTACTTCGATGAAAACCCGAGTGTCCGGGCGGGACAGGTTGACCGCCAGCCCGTGCGCGTCCTGGATCTCCCGCCCGACGAGCACGGCAAGCTCGGTGGACGTCACCGGGAAGCGCTTGTCCCTGCGGCGGGCCCGGACCGCGAACGTGCCGGGTCTGTCCCTGGTCAGCGCCACGGCGGCGGACACGACCGCCTCGGGCGTCTTGGCGACCCGGAGCGGTCGGGAGACCGTGACGATGCCGGGGACGTCACGCATGCGTTCGGCGACCGTGCGGGCGGCTTGGGCCCGGCCGGCCGGCCCGCGCTGGTCGCCGTCCGCGATGCGGAGCACGACGACCCCCTCCCGCTGCCTGATGTCGACCGGCACACCGGTCTCGCGAACCGCGGCCCTGATGTTGACGTGCAGGATGTGCTCGAAGTGCTGCCTGTTCCGCCCCTTGAGGACGATCTCGCCCAGCTTGAGCAGGACGCACGGCTCGCCGGGGAGGTCCTGGGCGTCCGTGGCGTCCGGGGCCGGCCGGGCTTCGGCGGCGGGGATCTGCGCCACTCCCCTAGTCTGCCAGCCTGGATGGGGAAAGCACGACGCAGAAAAGGGGTGCTAGCCCCAGTGCCCTGCGCGTGTCCCGGCGTTAGCGTGACCGCGTGGGCATCAGGGAAGAAGTCCAGGCGTCGGCGGCCGCGCACCGCGACCTCGGGCCCGGCTACGACACCGCCGTGGCCGAGGGGCTGGTCGAGCGCATCGGCGAGGAGATCGACAGGCGGGTGGACGCCCGGCTGTTCGGGCAGCTCCAGGCTCCTCCGGCTCCGGCTCCCGCGGCCCGGCCGTGCCGCACCCCGGCCCCCGGCCGGATCGGCGTGGCCCCGGTGTTTTTGGCGCTGGTCTCGATCGGCGGGGGCATCGGCGCGACGGTCGCCGTGTTCCACCCGTCCCTCCCCAGCCCGATGAACGCCGCCCAGGCAATCCTCATCGCGCTGATCTGGATCGTCATCGGGGCGATCAACATTTCCTACGCCCGCCGTCGTTAGACATTTGTGACGATCCCCGGCTCGTTGTAGCGTGCGAATATGAGCAGCGACCACGAGGCCGAGATCCGCGCCTCCGTGGGGGCGCATTACGACCTCGGGTCCCAGTATGACGACGCGGTGGCGGAAGGCTTGGTCGAGCGCATCGGCGCGGAGATCGACAAGCGGATCGACACGCGGCTCGGTCAGCTGGGGGCGCAGGCCGGGTCGCCGCCCGGAGCGCAGGCGACTCCCGGATCCCCGGCCGGGCCGGACACGCCGCCTCGGCCTGCCGTGCCGCTGTGGCCTCCCGTGCCGCTAGGGCCTGGCGTGGCGCCGGGGGCAGTGGTTCCGCCCGGGGCTTCGGTGCCGCAGGTGGGTCAGGTTCCGTCGGCGCCCGTGGCGCCCTCTGGATACCAGGTGTACCAGGCACCCCCCGGATATCAGGGGTACCAGCCGCCGCCTCCTGGTTATCAGGCGCCACCTGGTTACCAGGCGTCCCCCGGATACCCGCCGGGCTATCAGGGCCATCCGGGTTATCCCGGCTATCCCGGGTACCCGGGATACCACGCGCCGCCGCCCGGATACCAGGTTCAGCCGCAGGCCGCGGCGCCGCCGCCCGCTCCGCCGAGTGCGCACCGCAGCGTGGCGTACACGGTCACCGCCCTGGGGTCCATGGCGCTCGGCGTCCTGGCCACGGCGGTCGTATCGGCGCGCACGCCCGCTGCAGGCGCCACGGCCGTCATGGTCCTGCTGATCTGGACCGCCATCGCCATCATCAACATCGTCTACGCCCGGCGGCGCTGATGTTCGAGCGGTTCACCGACCGCGCGCGACGGGTCGTGGTCCTGGCGCAAGAAGAAGCCAGGATGCTCGATCACAACTACATCGGCACCGAGCACATCCTGCTCGGCCTCATCCACGAGGGTGAGGGCGTCGCGGCCAAGGCGCTGGACTCGATGGGGATCGGCCTGGACGCGGTGCGGCAGCAGGTCGAGGAGATCATCGGCCGGGGCCAGAACGCGCCGCCCGGGCACATCCCGTTCACGCCGCGGGCCAAGAAGGTGCTCGAGCTGTCGCTGCGCGAGGCGCTGCAACTCGGCCACACCTATATCGGCACCGAGCACATCCTGCTCGGCCTGATCCGCGAGGGCGACGGCGTGGCGGCGCAGGTGCTCGTGCGGCTGGGTGCCGACCTGCACCGCACCCGCCAGCAGGTCATCCTGCTGCTGCACGGCTATCAGGCGGGAGCGATAAGGATCCGGATCCGGCCGGGCGCTGACCCCGTGGCCGACCGGCTCGCCTCGTTCGCCGCACGGCTGACCGCCATCGAGCGGCGGCTGCGGGAATCGCCGGTGAACCCCGAGGTCAGCGGCTAACGAGGCAGGCTGCGCCGAGGGCAGGACGCCGCAGAGCACGCGGCTGTCACCGCGCTGCCAGAGGGTGCCGATCTCCGCGAAGCCCGCTCTGGCGAGGGCGTCGACGTGGGTTGCGAGCTGCGCCGAGCTGGTGGCGTGGTGATCCGCGTCGACGTGGCGGTGCGCGCGCTCGGCGACGTAACCCGACAACACCGGGTCGGCGGCGGCCGCGTCCCACCAGGCATGCCAGCCCTCTGAATGCCCGCCGGGAAACCGCCGCTGGTCCTCGCGCTGGCGCAGCGCCCTATCAAGGCCGGCCAGGACCGGCGACAGTTTCGGGTCCAGGCCGAAGTGGTCGCCGTTGAGGAGCAGGCCGCCGGGGCGCAGGACGGCGGCGAGTTCGGCGTACATCGCGCGCAGCTGCGGTTCGGGCAGCCAGTGCAGCGCGGTCGTGCTCACCGCGGCGTCGGCGGGGCGGTCGAGGCCCAGGTTCCCGGACCAGCCGGGAACGCGCAGGTCCAGGTCGAGCAGGCGGAGCCCGGGCAGGTCCCGGTATGCGGCTAGGCCCAGGGTCAGCGCGACCGGGTCGGCGTCGATGCCGATGACCGTGGCCTGCGGCAGACGGCGAAGCAGCCGGACGGACAGTGACCCTGGCCCGCAGCCGAGGTCGAGAACGAGCGGGTCGGGGCGGCCGGTCCCGACCTCGACCGCGTCGATCAGCGCGGTGAACCTGTCCTCCCGGTCCGGCAGGCCCTCCTCCTGCTGTCGGTCCCAGCGCTCGATCCAGTCCCGTGCGGTATCGCGGTCAAGCTCCGGCACGCCATGCCTCCCTAGTCACTGAATCAATCTACGGGCCGCGGTCGCCTGAGGCAGGCGAGCGGGGGGTGCACACTGGAGGGAGTGCGGGCTCCCGCCCACGGGGCCGGCCCTATCGGGGAGTGCGCCATGTTCGAGCGGTTCACCAACCAGGCGCGACGAGTCGTGGTCCTCGCCCAGGAAGAGTCGAGGAATCTCAACCACAACTACATCGGCACCGAGCACCTGGTGCTCGGCCTGCTGCACGAGGGGAAAGGCACGGGCGCGCGGGCCCTTGAGTCGATGGACATCACCCTGGAGGCCGCGCGGCGCGAGGTCGAAACGCGCACCGGCCGGGGCAAGGAGCAGCAAGCTGGGCACATCCCGTTCACGCCGCGGGCCAAGAAGTCGCTGGAGCTGGCGCTGCGGGAGTCCCTGGCGGTGGGCCAGGATTACATCGGCACGGGGCATCTCCTGCTCGGGCTGATCCGCAAGGGCGACGGCGTCGGAGTCGAGGTCCTGGTCAGCCTCGGGGCGGACCTGAACGTGGCCCGGGAGCGGGTTATCGAGCTCCTCCAGGACGACAGCGAACAGCGGACCGTTCCGAGCCCGGAGGAACGGAGCACGCCGCTGCGGCCGGAGCGGCACTCGGGTGCGATTCAGGCCCTCCTTGACGTCATCGACACCCGGCTGAGCGCCATCGAGGTGCACCTTGGCATCACCCGCCCCGTGCCGGGCGAGCTGCGCTCCTTCGACAGGCGGATCGTCCGGGTGGTCGGGCTGAAGGAAGACGCCGTCGCGAGGCAGGACTTCGAGGAGGCCGCGGCACTGCGCGAGCAGGAAAAGCGACTGCGTTCGGAGCGGGCCAGGATGGAGCGGGAGCTAGCGGAGGCCAGCCGGGGCGAGGACCCCGCGGCGACTCCTGGGCCGCAGGCCGGGGCGGAGACCGGCGAGGGTTCCGTGACCGGCGAGGGTTCCGTGACCGGCGAGGGTTCCGTGACCGGCGAGGGTTCCGTGACCGGCGAGGGTTCCGTGACCGGCGAGGGTTCCGTGACCGGCGAGAGCGCGGTGACGGGCTCGTCCGATGAGGTCACCAAGCTGCGGGCCGAGGTGGGCCGACTTACGGCGTTGCTCCGCGAGCACGGCATTGACCTGGGGAAACCGCAGGACCCGCCGGCCGCCACCGGGTAGGCGCGGGCCGCTCGCGAACCGGACCGCGCGGGGCCCGTTGAGGCCCAGAAAATGTCGTACCCCCCTCCTAATGTGGGCTCTATGAACCCATCACGGAGACGCCGCGCCAACCTCCCGGCAGAGCGGTGCCGGTGCGCGGAGTGTGACGCGCTGGCCGAGGGGATGAACCTCGATCCTGAGGCCTGCATGCAGGCCGTTGCCGACGACATCCGTGCCGTCGGCTGGTCGGTATCGGCCGTGCTCGGAGACGAGATCGCACCGCCCTGGGCGTACACCATCGGCCTGTGGCTCAGCCACCAGGGCCCGGAGGTGGCCATGTTCGGCCTCCCGGTCGAGCACCTGACGGTCATCCTGAACTCGGTCGGAGACCGGATCGCCGACGGCGAGGCGTTCGCGGCCGGCGACCCCGTCGACGGGATCTGCCCGTGCACGCTGGCGCTGCGGCCGGTGCACCCGAGCTGGCGGATGACCAGCCTGTTCGCGGTCTCGGACCGGTACTACGGCTACGTCAGGCCGCCCGTCCTGCAGGTGGTCTGGCCCGACCGGCGGGGCCGCTTCCCCGGGGATCTTGGCTTCCAGGCCAGGTACGAGGGCAGGCAGCCGATGCTCTGGCTGCCTCGTGAGGACCACCCGCCGGGAATCTGGACGGGGATCGACCAGTTGTCCTGACGGGCGAGCCTCCGGGCGGACCGGCGCCGTTAGCTGGGAAAACAAGTTGCCACCTGGCCGGGCGGCTGGTTACCGTCTGGGGCAGGGGCATGCCGACCAGGCCTGGGCGGCATCGATGGGAAAGGCTAAGCAGATGTCACGGGGTGGTGGCCTCGTCGGCCGGTTCCCCGTGCTGGCGATCCGGGACTTCCGGCTGCTGCTCGCCGAACGGCTGATCGCGCCGGCATCGATCGGGTTCTCGATGGTCGGCGTCTCGTTCGCGGTGCTCAACGCCACCGGGTCATCGTCAGACCTGTCTTTCGTGCTCGCGGCGCAGATCGCGCCCTCGCTTGTATTCGCGCTCATCGGCGGGGTTGCGGCCGACAGGTTCCCGGCGCAGCGGGTCATCATCGCGGCCAACGTGATCATGGCGCTCGGTGAGGGGACCTTCGGCCTGCTCGTCCTGACCGGCCGACCTCCGCTGTGGGCGATGATATGTCTCGAGGCACTCACCGGGACCGGAGCAGCGCTGTTCTACCCGGCCTCCCAGGCGCTCCTGCCCCGCCTGGTCCCCCGCGTCATGCTGCAGGAAGCCAGCGCGATCAGCCGGATGGCGATGAACACCGGCCTGATGTCCGGTGCCGCGGCCGCCGGCCTGCTGGTGGCGGCGACCGGGCCGGGTTGGGCCCTGTCGCTGTGCGGTATCGGCATGGTCATGACGGTCCCCATGCTGCTGTCCATCAAGAGCGGGCGCTCGAGCGGGCGGCCTGGCGAGGAGCAGGCCGACGGCGGCGAGGAGCGGCCGACGGCGGAGCCGAGCATGCTCCGCGAATTGCGTGAGGGCTGGGCCGAGTTCCGCTCTCACACCTGGCTCTGGGTTATCGTCGCCCAGTTCTGCGTCGTGATGATGGCCTGGTACGGGGCGTTCCAGGTCCTCGGCCCGGTCGTGGCCCGGGAGCACCTGGGCGGTCCGGCGGGCTGGGGAGCGATCACCGCAGCCGATTCGTTCGGCCTTATCGTCGGCGGGCTGATGTCGCTGCGGTTCACCCCGCGCAGGCCCACTCAGTTCGTCGTGCTGATCGGCGGCGCCGTGGCGATCAGCCCGCTCTCGCTGGCGATGGTCCTGCCGCTGCCCGCCGTGTGTGTCGCGTCGTTCAGCCTCGGCGTGTTCATCGAGATGATGATGGTGCAGTGGACGGTGACGATGGCCCGGAACATACCGCCGGACATGCTGGCGCGGGTCTCGTCGTACGACATCCTCGGCTCCGTCATGGCGATGCCGGCCGGGGCGCTGATCGCGGGCCCGCTCGGGGCCGCGATCGGGATCTCGTCCGCGCAGTACGCGGCCGCCGCGGCGATCGTCGTGGCATCGGCGCTTGCCCTCATCCCGCGCGACGTCCGGGCCATGCGCAGCAACGGCCTCGCGCAGGCGGCGAGCGAGGCGCCCGGGCCCGCCCTGGCGGAGCCTGTCGTGCTCGGCAGCGTGATCCCCGGGGTCCCGCAGGCCGAGATCCTGGCGGACGGCCTGGAAGCCGCGCGCCGGTAAGCCCGGTTCTGACACAAAGCTCGGGATGAAACCCCGGCGGCGATGATCGCTGAACCTACCGGCCGAGCATCCCGGCGTCCGGCAGGCCGCTTCCGCTCTGCTTGCGTAGTATGCGCCCAGCATAATATCGTTACGATGTATCGTTTCGATACATCGGCTCGACAGATCACCACATGATCTGCCGCCGGAGACGGAGGCAGTCTGATGCCCAGCGCGCAGTTCTACGACACCATCGGAGCTACCTACGCCGTGACGCGGCGCACCGAGCCGCGGATCGCCGAGCAGCTATGGGCCGCGCTCGGCGATGCGCGGACCCTGCTGAATGTCGGGGCAGGCACCGGCTCTTACGAGCCCTCCGACCGTGACGTCACCGCGGTGGAACCCTCGGCGGTCATGCGGGCCCAGCGCCCCGCGGGCGCCGCGCCGTGCGTTGATGCCGTCGCGGAGAGCCTTCCGTTCGGGGACCAGTCCTTCGACGCCGCGATGGCTTTCGCCACCATCCATCACTGGCAGGACCCGATCGCGGGCCTGCGCGAGATGCGGCGCGTCGCCCGCCGCGTGGTGGTGTTCACGAAGGACTTCAGTGACCGCGGCCTGTTCTGGCTCGATCGTGACTATCTGCCCGAGTACGACGACCTTCTCATCGGCCGGCCTCCGCTGACCGAGCTGGCCCGCGCGATCGGAGCCCGCGCGGAACCCGTGCTCATTCCGTGGGACTGCGCGGACGGCTTCTACGAGGCCTACTGGCGTCGGCCCGAGGCGTACCTGGACGAGCATGTCCGCCGCGGGATATCGATCTTTGCCAGAGTCGGGCCGGACGCCGAGCGGCGGGCAGTGCACAGCCTCCGTGATGACCTCGCATCCGGCCGGTGGGCCGAACGCAACTGCGACCTCGTTGATCTCGACGCGGCAGAGCTCGGCCTGCGTCTGCTTATCGCCTGATCCCGCCGTAGCTGCCAGGGTCGCGGACATGGTGATGAACCTCGCGATCCCGGTACACGCCGCGCCGAAACCGGCCGGCGCCGCCCGTCCAGCCCGCCCTGCGGTCTGGGGGTTTAGCCGGGCTTTGTAAGGCCGCCCGGCGACGCGGCTGACGCGGCCCCCGCTGCCGGGTGACCAGCGCGCCCGGCACCATAGCCGGGACGGGAGACGGGCGGGACGCTGGCACCTCTGCACGGGTTTCCGTGACCGCTGCCTCAGATGAGGTCCAGCACACGTTCTGCGCCTGGCGTCACGCCAACGGCGTTCTGTGACGGCGATGACACCCCCGGGCTCCGCGGTCCGGGCATCACGCGATGGGCCGGCAGCTTGGTTATCGGGGTTGCGGGGAGAGCTCGCGAGCGTATACTCGGTTACGAGTACTTAGGAACGAGTCCTCTGAAGCGATGATCCGGATGCGAAGGGATTGGCGATGGCCGGGCGGCGGAAGGTCGGCAACCTGATGGCGTTGTCGCTGCTCACGTTGCTGATGGAGCGGCCGATGTACCCGTACGAGATGGCGGCGGAGCTGCGCGGGCGGGGCAAGGACCAGGCCATAAAGATCAACTGGGGTTCGTTCTACACGGTGGTCCAGAACCTGGAGAAGTACGGCTTCATCGAGGCGGTGAACGTCGGCCGGGAAGGCAGGCAGCCCGAGCGGACCACGTACCAGATCACCGGGGCGGGTCAGGCCGAGCTGAAGGACTGGCTGCGCGAACTGCTCAGCGTCCCCGAGCGGGAGTACACCCGGTTCGAGGCGGCGCTCGGCGAGGCCGCCGTCCTGCCGCCCGACGAGGTGGCGAGCCTGCTGCGGCAGCGGCTGGAGACCCTCGAGGAGTCCAACGCCGAGTACCAGGAGGGGCTGCGGACCTGGGGCGCGGGGCTGCCGCGGCTGTTCCTGATCGAATCGGAGTATCACCTGGCGCTGCGCAAGGCCGAGACGGAATGGGTGCGGGGGCTGCTGAAGGAGCTCACCGACGGCACGTTCCCCGGCCTGGACGGCTGGCGGCGCTTCCACGAGACGGGGCAGTTCCCTGAGGACCTGTCCGCGCTCTTCGACCAACAGTGCGAAACGCTGGCCGGGGAAGGAGACAAGGGAGCGCAGACCTAACAGAACGACCCCGGCCTGGTGCGGCAACACCTGGAGCCGGGGCCGTCAACCTCATACCGATCCCGCGAGCGCGCGGAACCCGAGGTCCCGTTCACCACAGTAGCCGGGTTTCTCCTCGCGTGGCCGGATCACCCGACCCAATTACCGACAGGAGAAACCACATGAGTTCGGACGACTGCGCTGTCGAGGCACGTCAGCTCGTCAAGACCTACGCCGTGCGGGGCAGCGCGCACGGCATCCGGGCGCTCGACGGGCTTGACCTCGCCGTCCCCCGCGGCACGATCTTCGGGCTGCTCGGGCCGAACGGGGCGGGCAAGACCACGGCGGTCAAGATCCTCACCTCGCTGGCCAGGCCGGACGCGGGCACGGCTCGCGTCGAGGGCATCGACGTGCTGGCCCGGCCGGGCCAGCTGCGGCACGTCATCGGCGTCGTCGCGCAGCGTTCCGGCGCTGACCCGACCGCGACCGGGCGGGAGAACCTGATCCTGCAGGGGCGGCTGTACGGGATGCGCGGCGGCTCTGTGCGGGCCCGCGCGGACGAACTGCTCGGGCACTTCGGCCTGACCGAGGCGGCGGGGCGGCTGGTCAAGACGTACTCGGGCGGCATGCAGCGCCGGCTTGACGTCGCGCTCGGCCTGATGCACCGGCCCGCGGTGCTGTTCCTCGACGAGCCGACGACCGGCCTGGACCCGGAGAGCAGGGCCGCGATGTGGCAGGAGATCGCGAGGCTGGCGTCCCGGGACGGGCTGACCGTCCTGCTGACCACGCACTACCTGGAGGAGGCGGACCGGCTGGCCGACCGGCTCGCGATCGTGGACCGCGGCCGGGTGGTGGCCAGCGGCGCGCCTGGCGAGCTCAAGGGCGAGCTGCGCGGCGACGTGGTGCAGGTGGAACTGCCCGCGGGCGCCGACGCGGGCCTGGTCCGCGGCGTGCTCGGCGGCGTGCCCGAGGTACGCGACGTGGTCGTGGCCGGGCGCAGCGTGTCGGCCCGCAGCGACGACGGCGGGACGGCCGTCCCGGTCGTGCTCGGGGCGCTGCAGCGGGCCGGGATCAACGCCGCCTCGGTGGCGGTGGCCAGGCCGTCGCTGGACGACGTTTACCTGCGGTACACCGGGCGCCGCTACAGCGAGTCCGAGACGGCGGACCTGAACGAAACACAGGACGAGCGCGAACTGGTGGAGGCGAGCAAGTAATGGCTACCGTGCAACTCGAATCCGCGCCCGCCGGGGCGGCGCGGATCAGTCCCGTAGCGGGGAACTCGGTCTCGTTCGGCACGATGATGGCGCACACCTGGTACCTGACCGGCCGGAAGCTGCACGCGCTTGTCCGGCAGCCGTGGGTGCTCGCGTTCAGCGTCGTGCAGCCGGTGATCTGGCTGTTCCTGTTCGGGCAGCTGTTCCGCAAGGTCATCGACATCCCGGGCTTCGCCTACCACGGCACGTACCTGGACTACCTGGTGCCCGGCCTCATCGCGATGAACGCGATGTCGAACAACATGTGGGCGGGCATGACGATGATCGAGGAGATCGACCGGGGCACGCTGAACCGGTTCCTCGTCTCCCCCGCCAGCCGGGTCGGGCTGATGAACGCCACCGTGGCGGAGCAGGCGGTCAGCACCACCGTCCAGTCCCTGATCATCGTGGGGCTCGGCCTCGCGGGCGGGGCGCGTTACCACGGCGGGGTCGCCGGGGTGGTGGTGATGGTCGTGGCCTCAATCCTGGTGGGCGTGGTGTTCGGCGCGCTGTCGAACGCGACCGGAATGCTGCTCCGCTCGCGCGAGGCGATCATCGGCGTGTACACGTTCTTCATGCTGCCGCTGATGTTCCTGTCCTCGGCGTTCATGCAGACCCGGCTGATGCCGGGCTGGATGCAGGCCATCGCGTCGCGCAACCCGCTCAACTGGGTCGTCCAGATCGGGCGTTCGGCGGTCAGCGCGCAGCCTGACTGGGGAGCGATCGGGGTGCGGTTCGGCGGGCTGGCGGTGCTGGCGCTGGCGTGCGTGGCGGTCTCGGTGGCAACGTTCCGCTCCTACCAGAAGAACGTCTGAGCCTGAGCCCGAGGCAGGTGGGCTCAGGCCGGCCGCCTGATGGTCCCGCTCGCGGCGCGGGTGCGCCGGGTGCCGCGGGCGGCGATCGCGTACAGGTCGCGGGGCGGGCCGGCCAGGCGCCGGCCCGCCGCCCATACCGCCAGCAGCGTGCGGTCCAGGTTCAGGCCGGCAATGGTCACCGGGCGCAGCGTCCCGGCCGAGAGTTCTGCCGCGACGGCCAGGGAGCTGAGCACGGCGGCTCCGGCGCCGGCCGCGACCGCGGCCTTGATCGCCGTGGTGGAGGACAGCTCGGCCAGCGGCGGCACGGGCTCCAGGCCGGCCTGCGCGCGCAGCGCCTGCTCGAAGAAGCCGCGGGTGCCCGAGCCGGACTCCCGGCTCACCAGCGCGGTGGCGGCCAGTTCGCCCGGGGACACGCCGGCGCGCCGCCGCGCCCACGGGTGGGACGGGGCGACCACGACGGTCAGGGTGTCCTGGCCGACCGGCTCGGCGCGCAGCCCGTCCGGGATGCCGGCGCCTTCCACGAAGCCGATGTCGGCGGCACCGGTGAGCACGGCCCCGGCGACCTCCGCGGAGTTGACGGCGCTCAGCGCGACGGCCGCGCCGGAGCCGGCGGCCCGCAGCGCGGTCAGCCAGGCCGGCAGCAGGTACTCCGCGACGGTCATGCTGGCGGCGACCCGCAGCCTGGACTCGCGTTCCCGGCGCAGCGCGGTCACGCTCGCGTCCAGGGCCGCGGCCGCGTCGGCTACCGCCTGAGCCCAGTCCGCGACGAGCGAGCCGGACGAGGTCAGCGTCGAGCCGCGCGGTGACCGGTCGATCAGCGCCAGGCCAAGCTCCCCCTCCAGCCGCCGCATCCGCGCCGACGCGGCGGGCTGGGAGATGCCGTGCTCGGCCGCGGCACGGCCCAGGCTGCCCAGCCGCGCCACGCTGAGCAGCAGGTCAAAGCCGGCCAGATCCGATACCCGCGGCGGCAAGGTCATAGATGAAGGTTATGACCCCATAGCCGATTGGTCCCTACCACCTCCGGCCGCGGGAGCGGAGCCTTGAAAACATGGGCCAGCTCATCGACTTTCCCGCCGCGGACCAGGCTGTGGCCTACCGGGCGCAGCAACTCCCCTTCGGCCTGCTCAAGGAGCTTGACCAGCCGAGGGACCTGTTCCGCGACCTCGGCCCGAACTGGTACGCATCCATCATGGGTACCGGCATCGTCGCCGTCGCCGGGGCGAAGCTGCCGGTGGCCGTGCCCGGGCTGCACGTGTTCGCCGCCGTCGTGTGGGTCCTGGCGGCCGCCGCGCTGATCGCCCTGACCGCCGCGTGGGCGGTGCACTGGATCCGGTACCCCGACCGGGCGCGCGGGCACGCCGCCAACCCGGTGATGGCGCAGTTCTGGGGTGCCCCGCCGATGGCGCTGATGACGGTGGGCACCGGCACCCTGCTCCTCGGCCCGGGCCTGATCGGGACCCGCGCGGCCGTCGGCACGGACTGGGTGCTGTGGGGCGCCGGGACCGCGCTGGGCCTGGTGGTCGCGTGCTGGATCCCGTACCTGATGATCACCCGGCACGACATCGGCCCGGACGGCGCGTTCGGCGGCTGGCTGATGCCGGTGGTCCCGCCGATGGTCTCTGCCGCCACCGGCGCCCTGCTCATCCCCCACCTGCCGCCTGGCCAGGGCCGGGAGACGCTGCTGCTGGCCTGTTACGCCATGTTCGGCGTGAGCCTATTCGCCTCGGTGATCATCATCACCCATATCTGGGGCAGGCTGGTGACCTATAAGACCCTGCCCGCGGTGATGGTGCCCACGCTGTGGATCGTGCTCGGCCCGCTCGGCCAGTCCGTCACCGCGGCCGGGAACCTGGGCGCCGAGGCCACCGGGGTGATGCGCGCGCCGTACGCCTCGGGTGCCGCGGTGTTCGGCTTGCTGTACGGGGTGCCGACGTGGGGGTTCGCCATGCTGTGGCTGGCCCTGGCGACGGCGATCACGGTGCGCGCCGCCCGGCGGGGCATGCCGTTCGCGCTGACCTGGTGGAGCTTCACCTTTCCCGTCGGCACGTGCGTCACTGGCACCATCGCCCTGGCCGCTCACAGCGGCGACCTGGCTCTGCGCTCGGCCTCGGTCATCCTTTACGGCCTGCTGCTGGCCGCCTGGCTCATCGTCGCGGTCCGTACGGCGTGCGGCAGTGCCAGCGGTCGCTTGTTCCGCCCGGCGCCGGTAGCCACCTGAGCCTAGCTGGGGCAGCGCAGATCCTGGAGCCTGCTCGGAGTGATCGGCGGGTTGCGCCAGACGGCATCGGCGGTGTAACCGGGCAGGGAGCAGGTGATGTCCATCCGGTGGGGGGTCTCCAGGAAGATGACCTCTGCTCGCAGGGTCCGGTCGTCAAGCCAGCCGCCCGAGGCCGCCACCGGGACGATGTCTCCGTGGCGGTCAGCGGGGTCAGAGACGGCCCAGCCTCCGGTGCCGGCGGGAAGGGTCAGTGCGTTGTCGGGCTCGATGAGGCTGATCTGCCAGCCGCCCGTCCGCGGCGCCACCTCGATGGACGTCAAGAACGTCTCGGCGGAAGGAAACAGGAGGAACGGCCGGGGCTGGGTGTCAGCCGTGCTGGCGGCTACGGTGAACCGGCCGCTGGCCCACGGGGCCCAGTCAGCGGGGGCCGCGGCGCCGGGGCGGGCGGGCAGCTCGAGGCGGGCTAGCCGGGCACTGAGCTGGTCCTGCGCGGAGGCCGTGCCTCGTGCGGCGGTGCCGATGCCGGCGAGCAGGTGGGTCCACATGGCGTCGAGCATGGCCTGCATGTCGAAGGCGAAGGCGGTGGTGACGATCACCGCGTCCTGTTCGGGCAAGATCACGCAGAACTGCCCGGCCGCCCCGTCGCCGCGGTATCCATGCCGGGACATCCAGAACTGGAAACCGTAGCCCTGCTGCCAGTCGGGGCTGGCGTTGTCCGGGTTGCTGACCTGCACCGACGTCGCTTCAGCCACCCATTCCTTCGGGATGAGCTGGGCACCCTCCCACCGGCCCTGCTGGAGGTACAGCAGCCCCAGCTTGGCGATGTCCTCGGTGCGGGCGTATAGCCCGCTGAAGCCCTGCTCGCGCCCGGGCGAGAAGGTAGACCAGCCGACGTGCCCGATGCCGAGCGGGTCGAACAACCGGGGGCGCAGGTAGCGGGTCAGGGACATCCCGGCATTGCGCTGAATGATGCTGGCCAGCGCGTATGTGCAGGGCTGGTTGTAGGCGAAGACCGTGCCGGGATCGCAGTCGGGCGGGGTCAGCAGAAACCCCCGGACTGGCTCTTCCGGGTCACGCTCGAGCGCCTCGCCCAGCGTCTCGCGGGTATGCCCGGACGCCATCGAGGCGACGTGCCGGACCTTCATCGAACGGCTGCGGGGGTCGGTGATGTCCGCGGCGAATTCGGCAAAGTGCGAGACAACCGTGTCGTCCAGGTCGAGCAGGCCTTCGGCCTGGGCGAAGGCCGCCGCGGTGGCGGTAAAGCTCTTGCTGAGCGAGTACAGGAGGTGCGGTCGGCCGGGGCTGTACGGCGCCCACCACCCCTCGGCCACCACCCGCCCGTTCCGCACCACCATCAGGCTGTGCATCTCGATGTCGGGGCGCTCGCCGAGAGCGTCGAGGAAGCTGAGGATCGCGGCCGGATCGACACCCTGATCGGCCGGCGTGCTACGCGGCAGGGAACTAAGCATGACCTGACCCTATGGCAATGCCTCCGGTTTTTAAAGTGCTTTACATAAAGTACTTGACAATCTAAGTTGAAGCACTTTACATTTGGCCGAACGTCGGGCTGTCTTGCCCGAAACGACCTAGTGGGTGATGTCCATGCGGAAGATCAAACACGTCGTTAGAACGAGCACGGTTGCCCCGGTCGCGGGGATGCTGCTTGCCTCCGTAGCTGCGTGTAGCAGCGCCTCTTCTTCTCCGGTAACTCAGCCCGCGGCATCGTCGGCGACCGGCGGGACGCTCACCGTCGCCGGGGAGCTCGGGCCGACCACGCTGAATCCGGAGACGACCAACCAGGCGGACTGCGACTTTGAGGAGCTCGCCTACGAGCCGCTCATCGTCCGCCTCAACGACGGCGGCCTCGCCCCCGGCCTGGCCACGTCCTGGCATTACGCCGGGAGCGGCAATACCACCTTCGTCCTGAACCTGCGCGGCGGGGTGAAGTTCTCCGACGGCACGATCATGACCGCCCAGGACGTGGTAAACGACTTTGAGTACGTGGTGAAGGCCGCGGGCCAGATGGCTCCCTTCTTTGCCGGGGACAGCTTCACGGTTACCGGCCCGCTGCAGGTGACGATCACAGCCAAGATACCGAACCCGGACTTCCCGTTCCTGCTGACCCAGGACTATAACGCCGGCGACATCATCAGCCCTGGCGGGCTGAAGGACACGGCCGCGCTGGGCACGAAGACCTTCGGGGCCGGACCCTATGAGCTCGACGCGGCCGAGACGGTCTCCGGCAGCACCTACACCTACACGCCGAACCCCTACTACTACGACAAGCCGGCGGTGCACTGGGCCAAGGTGGTCATCAAGGTAATGTCGAGTGCTCAAGCGATTCTCGACGCCTTGAAGACCGGCGAGGTGAACTTGTCCGAAGGCGACGCGAGCACGCTCAAGGCGGCCGAGCAGGCGGGGCTCACCGTGACGCAGGCACCGCTCATCTGGGAAGGCGTCGACCTGGCTGACCGGAACGGCAAGATGGTCAAGGCGCTCGCCAGCGTGCAGGTACGCCAGGCGCTGAACTATGACACCGACAGGACGGCTCTGGTCAGCGCCCTATTCGCTGGCGTCGGCACGCCGACCGAGCAGGTGACCGTCCCCGGCGGATACGGGTACCTGGCCTCCCTCAACACGGTGTACCCCTATGACCCGGCAAAGGCGAAGCAGCTGCTGGCGGCCGCCGGCTACCCGCACGGGTTCACGATGTCGATGGTCACCGCCGACTACGACGAGGAGAACCTGCTTGCCCAGGCGCTGAAGCAAGAATGGGCGCAGATAGGCGTGACGGTGAACATCATCGACGACGCCAACCCCGACGCCTACGCGCAGGCCTTCGCAAGCGGGACGGTTCCCTCGTTCATCGCCACCTACGGACAGCAGCCGATCCCCGTCGAGGGACCGGGGCTGTTTCTGCCGTCCGCCATCTTCAATCCGTATCACACCGCAAGCCCGGCGCTGCAGAGCCTGTACGACCAGGACATCACGGCGTCGGGCGCGGCCGCGACCACCCTTGACCAGAAGGTCGAGAGCTACCTGGTGGACAACGCCTGGTTCGTCCCGGTGGTCGCGAGCGGCCTGCCCTGGTACGCCACTACCAACATCACCGGCACCGCGGTGACAGCCACCGCCCCGCTTGTCGAGCTCTACCAGGTCGAGCCCGCCAGATCATGATCCGGATTGCGGCCCGCTGGCTCGTCTCGTCGGTCGCGCTGCTGTTCGCAGTGACGGCCCTGACCTTCGTACTGGCGTCGCTGGCGCCTGGCAGCGCGGCCAGGGCCGTCCTCGGAGCAAACACCAGCGTCACGCCGCAGCAGTACGCCCAGGTCAAGCGTCAGCTCGGCCTGGACAAGCCGCTGCCGGTGCAGTACTGGGACTGGCTATCACACCTCCTGCACGGCAGCCTCGGGAACGACCTGTTCTCGGGTCAGCCCATCACCGCGGCCCTCGGCACCAGGATCGGCGCCAGCCTGTCGCTGATCGTCGCGACCATCGTCGTCTCCGGAGTGGCGGGCGTGGCTTTCGGCACGGTGAGCGCCGTCCGGGGCGGGCTGACCGGGCGGATACTCGACGCCCTTACGGTGTTCGGGTTCGCGCTCCCCAGCTTCTGGCTGGGCCTGATCCTGATCGACGTGCTGGCCGTGCAGGCGCGGCTGTTCCCGACGACCGGGTACGCGGCGCTCGGCAGCGACCCCGGGCAATGGCTGCGGAGCATCGTGCTGCCCGTGCTCACCTTGTCGGCGGGCACCACCGCGGCCATCGCGCGGCAGACCCGTGATTCGATGCTCCAGGTGTTCGGCCGTGACTTCATCACGGCGCTGCGATCGCGCGGGCTGCCGCTGCGGGTGATCGTCGGCAAGCACGCGCTGCGGAACGCGGCCATCCCCGTCGTCACCACGCTGGGCGTCGTGTTCATCGGGCTGCTGGGCGGGACGGTCCTCGTGGAGCAGGTCTTCGCCATCCCGGGTCTTGGCGAAGCAGCCGTGACGGCCACCAGCAGCCATGACCTGCCGATGATCGAGGGGATCGCTTTCTACTTCGCGATTCTCGTGGTGATCGTCAACCTGCTCGTCGACATCTCCTACTCGGTGCTGAACCCCAGAGTGCGGATGGCACCATGACAGCCGCTCAGATCGTGACCGTCGCCGCCGCCGAGGGCTCCCCCGCCGCCCGGCGGCGTCAGGGCGCCATCGCGGTCCTGGCCCGCAATCCGGCGGCGGTCATCTGCGCCGGCTACCTGTTGCTGCTCCTGGTGGCGGTGGCGGCGGCTCCGCTGCTGGCTCCCTACGCGCCGGACGCGGAGGATCTCACCCACGTGCTGGCCGGCCCGTCAGTGCGGCACTGGCTGGGCACCGACCAGCTGGGCCAGGACGTGACCAGCCGGCTGCTGTACGGAGGACGCTCCTCGCTCATTGACGTGCTGGTCGCGACCGGGACGTTCCTCGTCGCCGGCGTGCCGCTCGGGCTCCTGTCCGGCTACCTCGGCGGCGCGGTCGACCGGATCGTGTCGCAGGTGGCAAACGTGCTGTTCGCCCTTCCCGCCATCGTGATCTTGCTGATGGTCGTCGCCATCTTCCCCAACGACGACCCGGTCGCGATGATCACGCTGGGCATCATCGCCTCGCCCGGGCTGCTGCGGGTGGTCAGGGGGACGACGCTGGCGCTCCGGCAGGAACTGTTCGTCCGGGCCGCCCAGCTGTCGGGCCTGCGGACGGCGGCCGTACTCCGCCGTCACGTGCTGCCCAGCCTGGCCGGCCCGATCATCGTGCAGGGATCGCTGTTCTGCGCGGGTGCGCTGATGGCCGAGAGCGGCCTGTCATTCCTCGGGCTGCTCCGGCCGGACAGCACGGGCCCGACGTGGGGCAACATGGTCGCTGATGCCGCCAACGTGCTCGGGCAGGACACCTGGCTGCTGGTCCCGACCGGCGGGATCATCGCGCTGACGGTCCTGGCCTTCAGCCTGCTCGGCGACGCCGTCCGCGACGCCACCATCGGCCGCTCGATCGGCTCGGTCCCCCTGGCCCGGCAGCTCACAAAGCCGTCGGCGGCAGCCAGCGTGCCGCAGCCGGCTGCCTGCCGCGATGACCTGCTCGTGATCGACGGGCTCACGGTCACCCTCGAGGGCGTCCGCCTCCTGACTGACGTCTGCTTGACCGTCCGGGCCGGCGAGGCCGTCGGCATCGTCGGCGAGAGCGGCTGCGGCAAGACCCTCACCGCCAGGGCCGTGCTCGGGCTGCTGCCGCCCGGCGCCCGGGTCGCCAGCGGCTCGGTGCGCTTCCACGGACAGGAGCTCACCACGCTCACCGAGCGGCAGCTGAACCGGGTCCGTGGCGCTGGAATCGCCCTGGTCTCCCAGGACGCCGTCGGCAGCCTTGACCCGACCTACACCGTCGGCAGCCAGCTACGCGAGGTGATCCGCCACCACACGGCCGCATCGCGGCGGGCGGCCGGGGAGCGCGCCGCTGAGCTGCTGGCCACGGTGCGCCTGGCCGAGCCGGAAGCGATCCTCCGGCTGCGCCCGTACCAGCTGTCCGGCGGGATGGCCCAGCGGGTCGGGATCGCGATCGCCCTCGCCGCAAGCCCTCGCCTGCTGATCGCCGACGAGCCGACCACCGCGCTCGACGTCACCGTCCAGCAGGAAGTGCTCGGCCTGCTCGCCGACCTTCGCGGGCGGCTGGGCATGGCCCTGGTCCTGGTCACCCACGACTGGGGCGTCCTGGCGCAGGTGTGCGACCGGGCCGTGGTCATGTACGCCGGCGAGATCGTCGAGGAGGCCACCGTCGACCGCCTGCGCCGGACCCCGCGCCACCCCTACTCGGCCGCTCTGCTCGCTGCGAACCCCCAGCTAGCCGCCCCCGGCCGCCCGCTCCGGGTCATCCCGGGCCGGGTGCCGGCGCCGTCGGCGTGGCCCGCGGGATGCCGCTTCGCGCCCCGCTGCTCCCGTGTCACCCCCGAATGCTCGGCGCAGCCAGTGCAGCTTGGCGCGGGCGTCCGCTGCATTCACCCCATGACCACGGGGGTGAACCAGTGAGCAGGCTTCTCGAGATCCGCGGCCTTTCGGTCCGGTATCCCCGGCCCAGACGGCAGCCGCCGATGACCGCCCTCGACGGCGTGAACCTGGACGTAGGCCCGGGCGAGACCATGGGGATCGTCGGCGAGAGCGGCTCGGGCAAGACAACCCTCGGCAACGTGATCCTCGGCCTGGTGCGCCCCGCGGCCGGCTCGGTCCTGCTCGACGGCGAGGAGATCACCGCCGCGAGCCCCAAGCGCCGCCGGGAGCTGTCCCGGGACCTGCAGATCGTGTTCCAGGATCCGTACGGATCGCTGAACCCGATGCGGACGGTCGCGCAGACGCTGGAAGAGCCGCTGCTGGCTCACCTGTCGCTTACCAGCCGGCAGCGGCGAGACCGGGTGGCTGGCGCGCTTGAGCGCGTCGGCCTGGAACGCGCAGACGCCCGCCGGTACCCGGGGAGCTTCTCCGGCGGGCAGCGGCAGCGCATCGCGATAGCGCGGGCCCTGATGCTCCAACCGAAGCTGGTCGTCTGCGACGAGGCGGTCAGCTCGCTGGACCTGTCGGTACAGGCCCAGGTCCTGAACCTGCTCCGGTCACTTCAGCAGGAGCTTGGCATCACACTGCTGTTCATCACCCACGACCTCGCCGTGGTGCGGTACATCTGCGACCGGGTGACCGTGCTCTACCGGGGACATGTCGTCGAGCACGGACCTGCCGAGCAGGTGTGCACCCACCCCGGTGACCCGTACACCAAGCGGCTGCTTGCCGCCGTTCCCCGGCTCACCCAGGAGGTCACGTGAGCATCTCACCCGAGCTGGCCACCCTGGTCAGGGACGCCGACCAGGCGATGGCCGCCGCCGCCCTCCGCCTCCCGGCCAGCGCACCAGCACCCGGGCAGCGCACCGAGGACTGGGAGGCTGGCGTGGCGGCCTGCCGTGCCGAGTGGGATGCGTTCGTCACCGCCTCCGTCCCGGATACCGCGCCCGCCGTCCCGGACGAGGTGACGATCTGCGATGTGGTGATCGGCGCGTGCAGCGGGCGGTTGTACACGCCGGCGGTGCGCGCGCCGGCTCCGGCGGTGGTGTTCTATCACGGGGGCGCGTTCTGGATAACCGGCGGCGAGGCAATGCGTAGGCTGGGCGACCCGCTGTGCCGGCGTCTTGCCGCGAGCCTGGGCGCCGTGATTCTGTCGGTCGACTACCGCCTCGCGCCAGAGCACAAGTTCCCGGAACCGGTCGACGATTGCTTCGCCGCCTTGCGGTGGGTCGTGACCGAATCCGACCGGCTTGGCGTCGACCCGTCCCGTATCGCCCTGTACGGGATCAGCTCAGGCGGCAACATGGCGGCCGCGACCGCCCTGTGCGCGGCAGGTCGCCCGCCACGGCCCCGCGTCATGGTCCTGATCGTCCCCGCCCTCGACCTGTCCGGAGCCGCAGCCCTGGCCGACGTCGGATTCCAGGGCAACATAAACGCCGAGACCGCGGAGCTCATCAACTCGCTGTACGTCCCGCGGCACGTCGGCCGTGCCGACCCAGGCGTGTCGCCCGGGCTGGCTCCGGACCTGACCGGCGTGCCGCCCACGTTCGTCGTCGCGGGACGGTACGACGCCCTACGGGACATGGGTGTCCGATTCGCGGCCCGGCTGAACGAAGCGGGCATCCCGGCTGTCGCCGCCGTGTACCCGATGACGCACACGGTGGCACTCCCTGGCACAGTGGAGGCGTACACCGCCGATGTGCTCCATGTACTGCACCAGGCGCTGGCCAGCGGCGAGCAGGACGCCCGGAGCTGGTTCCCGGATACGCGGTAAAGGAGCAGCTCCGATGGCGGATCCAGACAAGGTGACGATCTACGAGGTCGCCCGTCGCGCGGGCGTCTCGATCGCCACCGTCTCGCACGTCTTCAACCGGCCCGAGCGGGTGAAGTCCTCCACCCGCGAGCGCGTTCTGGACGTGGTCGACGAACTCGGCTTCGTGCCCAAGCCGACGGCGGTTAGCCTCGCCCGTAAGGGCGTCGGCCGGATCGGGGTCCTCGCTCCGTTTACCTCCTACAGTTCTTACGGCACTCGGCTGAACGGGATCCTCGCGGCGTGCGCAGGACGGGCGGTCGAGGTGGTCGTGTTCGACGCTCCCTCGGCGACCACAGCCGAGTCCCCGCTGCTGCAGACGCTGCCAACGACCGGAAGGCTGGACGGCCTGGTGATCATGGGCCTGCCGCTTGACGAGGGGACAGCGGCCCGCCTCAAGCGAGGGAAGCTGGCCACCGTCCTTGTCGACAGCCTGCACCCGGAGTTCGACTGCGTGACCGTCGACGACGAGGCGGGCGGGTACGCCGCCGGAACCCATCTGCTCCAGCGCGGGTACCGCCGGCTGGTGTTCATCACCGAGAGCCTGGACGTCGGGTCCGCGATTAGCCTCAACTCCTCTGGCTACGCCTCCCCTGCCGAACTGCGGGCGCGCGGACTCGTGCACGCGATGAAGGACAGCGGTCTTGACCCCGCCGACCTGGAGTGGGCGGTGACGGTCAGCAACATCCAGGGCGGCCGCGCCGCCGCGGCCGAGCTGCTCGACCGTCCCGACCCGCCCACGGGTTTCATGTGCCATCACGACGACCTGGCCGCCGGCGTGCTGGCCGAGCTTCGAGCCGCCGGGCGCGCTGTCCCCGGCGAGGCCGGCGTGGTCGGCTACGACGACTCCGACCTGGCCGAGGCACTCGACCTGACCAGCGTCCACCAGCCGTTCACCGAGACCGGGCGCCTCGCGATATCGCTGCTGTTCGCCGCCATGGACGGTACCTCAGGCAGCACCCAGCAGGTCAGCCTCAAGCCCCGCCTTACGATCGGGGGAACTACCTAGATGGTGAGCAGTGGCGCGGACCGAGAACTGTTCGCGTCGCCGAGGGCGATCGCAGCCTCCGGCGGCGAGCCGGGCGTCCTGCTGCTCCGCTCGGCCGAGGAGCTGGGCGAGTACCCGGTCACGGTGGTGCACAGCCTGCGGGCCTGGGCCGCCATCGCGCCCGACTATCCCCTGGTCGCCGAGCGGGACCGCGGCGGCTGGCGCACGGTCAGCTACGGCGGCACCGTCGCCGCGGCTGATTCGATCGGCCAGGCGCTGCTCGATCGGGGCCTGCGCCCAGGCCGGCCGCTGCTTGTGCTGTCCGGCAACGGCGTCGACCACCTGCTTGTGACGCTGGGTGCGATGACCGCGGGCATCCCCGTCGCGCCGGTTAGCGTCGCCTACTCGCTGCAGAGCCGCGACCGCGCCCGGATCAGGGAGATCGCCGAGCTGATCTGTCCGGGCGCAGTGTTCGCCGCGGACGCGTCCGCCTTTGCCGCCGCGCTCGACGTGCTGCCCGGTATCCCCGCGCTGGTGAGCACGGGTCACCGAGACGGCGCAGAACAGCTGTCCGCTCTGCTGACGACCCCCGGCGACGCTGCGCGCACCGCTTTCGCCGGCCTGAGCCCGGACGGAATCGCGAAGATCCTGTTCACCTCCGGGTCGACCGGCTCGCCGAAGGGCGTGCTGAACACCCACCGGATGCTCGCAGCCAACCAGCAGATGATCCGGCAGGCCTGGCCCTTCCTCGGCCAGGAGCGCCCGGTGATCGTGGACTGGCTGCCGTGGAGCCACACGTTCGGCGGCAACCACAACGTGAACATGATGCTCACCTCCGGCGGCACGCTGTACGTCGACGGGGGCCGGCCGGCCGCGGGGCTGTTCGAGCAGACGATCCAGAATCTCACCGACGTGCCGCCGACCATCTACTTCAACGTCCCAGCGGGCTATGCCCAGCTGGTGCCGGCGCTCGAGGCCGACCCGGAGTTCGCTGCCCGGTTCTTCTCCCGGCTGAAGCTGATGTTCAACGCCGCGGCGGCGCTGCCGGCTGCGCTCCGCAACCGGCTCGCCGCCGTCGCTGAGCGCACGGCCGGCCGACGGATCCCGGTCACCGGGGCTTGGGGCGCCACCGAGACGGCCCCCGCGGTGACCAGCGCGCATTTCCCGTTCAGCGACGCCCGGTGCATCGGCGTCCCGCTGCCTGGCGCGGAGGTCAAGCTGGTGCCGGCCGACGGCGGCGCCTACGAGATCCGGGCCAGGGGCCCGATGGTGACGCCTGGATACTTCGGCCGGCCGGACCTGACCGCCGAGGCATTCGACGTCGACGGCTTCTACCGCACGGGGGACGCGGTCGCGTTCGCCAACCCCGCCGACCCCAGCGCAGGGCTGGTCTTCCGCGGTCGGACCGCCGAGGACTTCAAGCTCGCGACAGGTACCTTCGTGCGGGTGGGAGCCGTGCGCACCGGGCTGCTGTCCGCCGTGCCGCTGCTAAGCGACGCGGTGCTGGCCGGCGAGAACGCTGACTTCGTAGGCGCGCTCGCGTGGCTGAATGCCGCGGAGGCGGTGCGACTCCTCGGCGCGAAACCGGAGCCGGACGGGGAGGTCATCGTCGATGAGCGCCTGCGCCGCTTGCTTGCGCACGCGCTGGCCGAAGCCAACGAAGCTTCCGGCTCGTCGGCCCGCATCGAGCGGCTGCTGGTCATGGCACGGCCGGCAGACCTCGACGCGGGAGAGATCACCGACAAGGGCTACGTGAACCAGCGAACGGTTCTCGCGTGCCGGAGCGCGCTCGTGGCCATGCTCTACGCCGATCCGGTACCGCCAGGCGTCGTCGTCGCCGGAAAGATGGCTTGACGCCTTCCGGCCATGCCGAGAATAGCTGGTGCGTCAGCCGAAGAAGACCTCGGCTTCGGCATAGCGGTGCGGGGGGACCAGCTTCAGCTGGCTGGTGGCCTCGACCAGTGGAACCCGGATGATCTCGGTGCCGCGCAAGGCCACCATCACGCCGAACGCTTCGTCGTGGACCGCCTGAACGGCGTGGACGCCGAACCTGGTCGCTAGCACGCGGTCGAACGCGGTCGGCGTGCCGCCGCGCTGGATGTGGCCGAGCACCGTGCAGCGGGCTTCCTTGCCGGTCCGCTTCTCGATCTCGTCGGCGAGCAGCTGCCCCACTCCGCCGAGCCGGACGTGGCCGAACGAGTCGAGCTGCTCGGTGGACGTGGACAGGTCCTCGCTGACCGGGTGAGCGCCCTCGGCGACGACCACGATGGGGGCGAACCTGGTCTGGAACCGGTGCTGGACGTAGGCGCAGACCCGCTCGATGTCGAACGGCCGCTCCGGGATGAGGATCACGTTCGCGCCGCCCGCCACGCCCGAGTGCAGCGCGATCCAGCCGGCGTGCCGGCCCATGACCTCGACGATCAGCGCGCGGTGGTGGCTCTCCGCCGTCGTGTGCAGCCGGTCGATCGCTTCCATGGCGATGTTCACGGCCGTGTCGAAGCCGAAGGTGTAGTCGGTGGCACTCAGGTCGTTGTCGATGGTCTTCGGCACCCCGACGATGGGCACGCCCTGGTCGCCCAGCACGGCGGCCACGCCAAGCGTGTCCTCACCGCCGATCACGATGAGCGCGTCGACGCCGAGGCCGGCCAGGTTGTCCTTGATCCGCTCGATGCCGTTGCGGCCGCCGCCGGTGCTCTTCAGCGGGTTGGTACGGGACGAGCCGAGGATGGTGCCGCCCCGCGGCAGGATGCCGCGCACAGCCTGGACGTCCAGGGGCATCGTGTCGCCTTCGAGCGGACCGCGCCACCCGTCGCGGAAGCCGACGAACTCAAGGCCGTACTCCTGCACGCCCTTGCGGACCACGGCGCGGATCACAGCGTTCAAGCCGGGGCAGTCGCCGCCACCGGTGAGGACTCCCACTCGCATGCCACCAACCTTAGTGCGCGCAGGCGCCGCGCGGATGGCTGCGAGAAGAGCCCGGGAAAACTAGGGCGCTTGGTCGTCCGGAGCGGCCTGATCGCCGTTCGTCGGGTCGTGATCGTCGTCGTCCCTGGCGCCCAGTGCGGCCTTCGCGAGCTCGTCCTTGGCACGGCGCGCGTCGATGTCGACGTACTCCTGGCCGGACAGCTTCTGGATCGCCTGCATGATCTCATCGGTGATCGTGCGCAGCAGTTGGGCGTCGGTCGGCTGGCCGCGGTAGCGGGAGAAGTCGAGCGGCTCGCCGAACTTCACGCCGGGCCGGATCCTGGGGTTCGGCCAGATGGTGCTGGGCGGCTGGAACTTGAAGGTATCGATCATGGCCATGGGGACCACCGGGGCACCCGACTCTACGGCAAGCCTGGCGACGCCGGTCTTGCCCCGGTACAGGCGGCCGTCCGGGCTCCTGGTCCCTTCCGGGTAGATGCCGAGCACCTCCCCGGAGGCCAGGACGCGCAGGCCGGTCCGGATCGCCTCCTCGCTCGCCGGCCCGCCACCCCGGTCGATCGGGATCTGGCCGACGCCGGCGAAGAACGCCTTGCTGATCAGGCCCATCAGCCCCGGCCTGGTGAAGTACTCCCTCTTGGCCAGGAAGATCACCCTGCGCGGCACCGGGATCGGCCCGAAGAAATGATCGGAGAACGACAGGTGGTTGCTGGCCAGGATGACCGGCCCCCGCCGTGGTACGTTCTTGACGCCAGACACGCGGGGGCGGAAGAGGATGACCAGGGACAACCCGAGCGTATATTTCGTCACCCAGTAGAACACGCTTCCATCGTCCCACGTCCCGGGCGGTTCCACATCTGCTGAGCCGTGGCATCGTGCGTCCCGCGGGCCAGGGAGCCGGGCTGAGCCCGGCTCCCGCCTCGGCCCGTTACTGGGAGCAGATCACGTACGCGACGGGGTAATAGCCGGATCCGACCGCGCTCGCATAGACGACAGTCCACGACGTCGCCACCTGCCCGCTAGTGGTGAGCTTGCCGCCGGAGGAGTTGGCGCTCGGGTAGGACGCGGCCACGGCCACCTGACCCTCGCCGCTGGCTCCTCCGCCCAGGACCTGATAGCCCGACGGGCAGGACGCGGTGGCGGTCGTGCCATCATCGGCGCCCTTGGTAACCACCGTGGTGGTACTCGACGCCGCGCTCCACTTGACGCTGTAGTCGGAATCGGTCCAGGTCCCGGATGGGCAGGAGTAGACCTCGCCGCTGGACAGGTCGATATCGGTGTCACCGGTGATGCACGACTCCGTGACCGCGCCATCAGAGGTCAGCACGCTGGCACCGTTGGTGCCGTTGGTGCCGTTGGTGCCGTTAGTGCCGTTAGTGCCGTTAGTGCCGTCCGTGCCCGGCGTGCCCGCCGCGCCCTGGATGCTGTGCTCGGTATCGGTCCAGGTCCCGGATGGGCAGGAGTAGACCTCGCCGCTGGAATAGTCGATATCGGTGTCACCGGTGGTGCACGACCCCATGACCGGGCCATCAGAGGTCAGCACGCTGGCACCGTTGGTGCCGTTAGTGCCGTTAGTGCCGTTGGTGCCGTCCGTGCCCGGCGTGCCCGCCGCGCCCTGGATGCTGTGCTCGGTATCGGTCCAGGTCCCGGATGGGCAGGAGTAGACCTCGCCGCTGGAATAGTCGATATCGGTGTCACCGGTGATGCACGACCCCATGACCGCGCCATCAGAGGTCAGCACGCTGGCACCGTCCGATCCGTCCGAGCCGTTCGTGCCCGCGGGCCCGGACGGACCCGACAAGCCCGGCGAGCCGGCGGGGCCTGTGGGGCCAACCGGGCCGACAGGGCCAGCGGGGCCAGCAGAGCCGGCGGGGCCGGCCTCGTTCCAGCTGATCGCCGTCATGCCACGCGGGCAGTTTCCGCCGTTCCGGAGGATAATCAGCAGGCCTGTCCCGTCGCTGACACAGCCATTAATGGTGGCATTACTCTGCCACGGTTCCGCCGAGGCCACGGCACCGCCGACAGCGAAAAGCACGATTAGCGTGGCGATGATGATTACCCATTGGCGTGGCCAGCGACCCCAGCGCGGCCTCCTGGTATGCCTAACACTGCTCATATCGCTCATAAGGGTCTCCGTCAGGGATATTGGCCGCAGGGAATTACCGCTGGCGAAATTCTAGCGGCCATGCCGTCGGCCGTCGGGCATTCACGCGATTAGCCACGCGGATAAACGGGCGATACTAACATTTTGCCGGAATAAACCGGTCGCAGATAAATAGAGACCCCTAATTGGTGATGTCGTGACATGCGCGGGGTAGCGGGCGGAGCCAGGCGGGCGGGACCACGCAGGCCAGCTTCTGGGCGCCGGAGGCCCTGCTTGTTACAGTGCTCTGAGCAGCAGGGACAGTTCAGGCTGAATACGGAGGATGTTGCACCATGTCAGCAGAGCACCCAGGCGCATTGCTACCGGACGCGGAACCGTTCGAGCACCGGGGCGGCCCGGTCGGCGTCCTGCTGTGCCACGGCTTCACCGGGAGCCCGCAGACGCTCCGCTCGTGGGCGGATTACCTGGCCGCCCAGGGCCTGTCGGTCAGCCTGCCCAGGCTCCCGGGGCACGGCACCATCTGGCAGGATCTGGCCCGGACCGGATGGCAGGACTGGTACCGGGAGGTGGACGCCGCGTTCGGCGCGCTGGCCGCGCGGTGCGAGCAGACGTTCGTGTTCGGCCTGTCCATGGGGGGCTGCCTGGCGTTCCGGCTGGCCGAGGCGCACGGCAGCGCGGTACGTGGCCTGGTGGTCGTCAACCCGTCGCTGGCCCCTGATCCCAAGCAGTCCCTGCTGTTCAAGCTCGCCCCGGCGCTTAAGCACGTGCTGCGAACGGTGCCCGGCATCGCGAGCGACATCAAGAAGCCCGGCGCCAAGGAGGTCGGTTACGACAAGGTGCCCGTCCGGGCGGCCGCGGAGTTGCCGGGGCTGTGGGGCATCACGGCCAGGCACCTCGGCGAGGTGATGCAGCCGGTGCTGGTCTACCGCAGCGCCGTCGACCACGTCGTCGGGCCCGCCAGCATGCGCGTGCTCCGCGCCGGCGTACCGGAAGGCCTGGTCACGGTGCGCGAGCTCGCAGACAGCTATCACGTCGCCACCCTGGACAACGACGCTGAGACTATCTTCGAGGGCAGCCTGAAGTTCGTGCAGGATCACGCCGGATAGCGATCGATATGTCCGCGGGCGGCTATCGTGGTGGCAGGCTTCGACATCTGGCAGCGGTGGGAACGTGGCGGACCAGGACAGCAACCCCGGCGACGAAGACGCCGCATGGCGTGATCTTGTCGCTCGGTTCGACGCGCCGCTGACCGCGGAGGAGCCTGTCCCCTGGCCCGAACGCGAGGGCGACGAGCCGACCGGGGTAACGAGGGCCTTCGAGGTCGGGGTCGGCCGGGGGCCGGGGACCGGAGCCGACGGGGCGCCCGAGCCATACGGTGGGGGGACCGCCGGTGCGGGCACGGGGGCCGACGGACCGCCCGGCGCTTACGGCGGGGGCACCGGCGGTGCGGGTACCGCCGGGCCGGCCGGGCCGCGTGAACCGCACGTCGTGCCGATTCCGCGGGTGGTCAGGGGGGCCAGAGACCGCGACCTGCCCGCGGCCGCCGACGACGAGCACTTCATCCCGCCTCCCCCGCCGCCGCTGCCCAAGCTGGATCCGGTCGCGAAGGGGGCCTGGTTGGCGCTGTTCGGCGGGCCCGCCTACCTGGTCTTGGCCACCGCGGTGGGCTGGACGGTGTCGGGATTCGCCGCGTTCTGCGCTGTCGCGGCGTTCGTCGCGGGATTCACGATACTGGTGCTGCGGATGCACGAGCCGGGCCCGGGCGGGCCGGACGACGGGGACGACGGAGCGGTGGTCTGAGGCGCCGGAGCCGCCGCCGCGGCTTCGGCGGCCAGGCCCGCAGCGCCGACGATGCCCGCATCCTCCCCCAGCTGCGCCCTCCTGATCTGCGCGAGCGGCCGGTAACCCCGCCCGGACAGGGCGCGCTCGAAGGCCGCGCGCGCGGGATCGAGCAGCAGGTCGCCCGCCTCGGACACGCCGCCGCCGATCACGAAGCAGGCCGGATCCAGGATCGCGGCCAGGTCGGCCAGCCCCTGGCCCAGCCAGCCGCCCACCGTCTGGAAACAGCGCAGCGCGGCCGGATCGCCTTCCGTCGCCGCCTGGGTGATCTGCGGACCGCAGATGCCCTCGGGCGTTCCCCCGCCCAGCTGGAGTAGGCGGCTCGCGCCCTCCGGGGTGCGCCTGGCGAAGTCCCTGGCCTCGGCGACCAGCGCGTTCCCGCTCGCGTACTGCTCCCAGCAGCCCCGGTTCCCGCAGCCGCACAGCCGGCCGTCGGGCACCACCCGGACGTGCCCGGGCTCCCCGGCGATGCCCCACCGGCCGCGGTAGAGCTCACCGCCGATGATGATCGCGGCGCCGATCCCGGTCCCGACCGCCACCAGCATCACATCGCGGTAGCCCCGCGCGGCGCCAAAGCGGGCTTCGGCCCAGGCCGAGGCGTTGGCGTCGTTCTCCACCAGGACGGCGCGGCCAAGGCGCTCCTCGATGTGCTGCTTGAGCGGCTCGTTGCGCCAGGCCAGGTTCGGGGCGAACAGCATGGTGGCTCGCTCACTGTCGACGAACCCGGCGGCGCCGAGCCCGATGGCAGTGACCTCGTGGCTGGCGAGGAGTTCGGTCACCACGCCGGCGATCGCCTGCTCGGTGCCCGGCGGGCTGGCGGCCGGGGTGGACCGCTTCAGCTTGGCCAGGATGCGGCCGCTGGAGTCGACGACCCCCGCCGCGACCTTGGTGCCACCGACGTCGACGCCGATGGCAAGACTCACTGGCCGGCGTCCCCGCGATCCGGCACAGGTGGCGGTGGAGGTGTCACCACCGGTCGTTCGGCAATATTGGTTTGGGTTGGCTCTGGGGTCTTCATGAGCTGCTCGAACGCGGTGAAGGCGTCCTGGGCCAATCCGGCGAGGGCGCCGCCCGCGTCGGAGAGCATCGCGCTCAGGCCGGGGCCCGACGTGCGGGCCGCGCGGGCCGCCTGGCAGATCGGGCACCACTGGCACTCGAGCGGCTCGTTGGGCGGCGGCTCGTTGGTGGCCGTGTCCCACACGTCGCCACGCTCGCGTCGCTCCGCGCCCAGCGACCTCTTGACCTGGTCGGCTACCTGGTTGGCCATGCTGCGCGCGCCCTGGCGCACCAGCCAGCGCTGCATATCGGCGATGGGATCGCTGCCCTGGCCATTGGTTCGTGACTGGCCGCTGTTGCCCGTGTTGCTTGGCCGACCGTCATCTCGCGATTCGGACACCTGACGCCTCCTGCCTTGATCGTACCGCTACCACTGCAGGACAAAGGGCGTGCCGGTGGCGCGGAAATGGCCGACGTTCAGGCATTCCGTGACGCCTATTCTCGTCCGGCGGACCAGCGGCTGGTGGACGTGCCCGAAGATCGAGTACCTCGGCCGGGTGGCCCTGATCGCGTCGAGCAGCGCCGTGCTGCCCTTCTCCAGGCGCCGGGCTACGGTGTCGTACAGGAGTTCGGGGACGGCGGGCGGGATGTGCGTGCACAAGACGTCCACCTGCCCGACCGCCTCGATCTTCGTCCTGAACTCTTCCTCGCTCATCTCGTTCGGCGTCCGGTACGCCGAACGCAGGCCCCCGCCGACGAAGCCGAACGTCCATCCGTCCAGTTCAACCGTGCCGCCGTCGATGATGTGATGCCCCGGCTTGGCGTACTGCTCCCACATCCTGGGCATGTCGACGTTGCCGTAGGTCAGGTAGGCGGGTTCTTGGAGGGCGCCGAACAGCGCCGCGTACTGCCTGGCGATGGCTTCCTCGAACAGGGTGGCCGGGCTCTGGTCTTTTGCCGCGAGCAGGCGAGACGAGAGCTCCCTGGCCTCGTCGAACTTCCGCGCGGTGCGCAGCTCCACGTAGGTGCGCGCGTGCTCGGCGCCGAACAGGTCGGCAAAGATGCCCTGCCCGTAGTCGGCGTAGTCCAGGAACAGCAGCAGGTCGCCCAGGCAGATCAGCGCGTCTGCCCCGTCCCCCGCACCCGCCAGCGCGTCCGCGCGCCCGTGCACGTCACTGACCACGTGAACTCGCATATCACCACCGTACGGCGGTCGGGCCCGGCGCGCGTTTCGCGGCCGGGACAATGGCCGGCGGGCACCTTAAGCTTGGTCCTGCCAAGGATCGCTCTAGCCTGATGGAGAACCCGTGCGCGAATTCAGCGTTCCTGCCCTGGTCGAGGTCCCCGCGACCGCAAACCTCGCCAAGGCCGTCTTCCGCCGGGCCGCCGAGGAGCCGCAGGCAGTGATGCTGCGCCGGCCCGCAGTGCCCGGGGACATGGCCGGACAGTGGACGGACGTGACCGCCGAGCAGTTCAAAGACCAGGTGGTGGCGATCACCAAGGGGCTGGTCGCGGCCGGGATCGCGGCTGGGGACCGGGTGGCGCTGATGTCGCACACCCGGTACGAGTGGACGCTGATCGACTACGCGGTCTGGAGCGCGGGCGCGGTGACCGTCCCGGTCTACGAGACGTCCTCGGCCGAGCAGGTCGAATGGATCCTCAGCGACTCCGGCGCGCGCGCCTGCTTCGTGGAGACGGCGGCGTTCGCGCAGTTGATCGGGTCGTTTCGTGACCGGGTGCCCGACTTGGAGCAGGTGTGGCTTATCGAGCCGGGTCCGGATCTTGATCCCGGCCTAGGGACGCCGCTTGAGTCCCTGATCGAGGGCGGCGCGGCGGTCGGCCAGGAGGCCATCAGCGAGCGGGCCGCCGCGGTCGGGGCGGCCGACCTGGCCTCCATCATCTACACCTCGGGCACGACCGGGCGGCCCAAGGGCTGCGAGCTCACCCACCAGAACCTGCTGTCCGACGTCCGCAACGTACTGGCCGGGCCGCTGAGCTTCGTCAAGGATGCCGAGGACCCCGGCACCTTGCTGTTCCTGCCGCTCGCGCACGTCTTCGCCAGGGTCATCCAGGTGGCCTGCATCGACGGCGGGCTCGTGCTCGGGCACTGCGCGGACATCAACGCGCTGCTGCCCGCCCTGGCCGCGTTCCGGCCCACGTTCATCCTGGCGGTACCCAGGGTGTTCGAGCGGGTGTACAACGGCGCCGAGCGGCGGGCGGTCGGCGAGGGAAGGGGCGCCATCTTCGGCCGCGCGGCCCGGACCGCGATCGCTTACAGCCAGGCGCTCGACTCGCCAGGGCGTCCGGGTCTCGGGCTGCGGGTCCAGCACGCGGTGTTCGACCGGCTGGTGTTCGGCAAGCTGCGCGCGGCGCTCGGCGGGCGGGCGGCGTACGCCGTCTCGGGCGGCGCCGCGCTCACGGAGCGGCTCTGCCATTTCTTCCGCGGCGTCGGCGTCACGGTGCTTGAGGGGTACGGCCTGACGGAGACGACCGCGGCCGCCACCGTCAACGGGCGGGACAGGAACAAGATAGGCACCGTCGGCCAGCCGCTGCCGGGCGTCTCGATCAGGATCGCCGAGGACGGCGAGATCCTGATTAACGGGGCGAACGTCTTCCCCGGCTACTGGCACAACGAGGAAGCGACGAAGGAGACCTTCAGCGAGGACGGCTGGTTCCGCAGCGGCGACATCGGCGAACTCGACGATGAGGGATTCCTCCGGATCACCGGGCGGAAGAAGGAGCTGATCGTCACCGCGGGCGGCAAGAACGTCTCCCCCTCGGTGCTCGAGGACAGGCTCCGCAGCCACGCGCTGATCAGCCAGACGATGGTGGTCGGGGACGGGCGGCCGTTCGTCGCCGCGCTGATCACGCTGGACGCCGAGGCGCTGGAGGCGTGGAAGCAGCGGCACAACAAGCCCGCTGACGCTTCGGTTGCCTCGCTGCGCGACGACCCTGACCTGCTGGCTGACGTGCAGGCGGCCGTCGATGACGCTAACAAGGCGGTGTCACGGGCGGAGTCCATCAGGAAGTTCCGGATCCTGGACGTTGACTTCACTCAGGAGAGCGGCCAGCTTACGGTCAAGCTCGGCATCCGCAGGAGCGTGCTGGCCAAGGAGTTCGCCTCCGACATCGAGGCGCTGTACGCCTAGCGGGCTGGCTGGTTCGGGCTGGTTCGGGCTGGTTCGGGCTGCAGGGGACGCCTTTAGGAGGCTGTCCGACGGTGCGCTCGGTCGGCCGCAGCCGGTTCGTGCAGCATGGAGCCAGAGGTCCGGAACAGGAACTCGGCGTAGTCGTCTGGCGCCTGGTCCCGGTTGGTGATGTACGCGTCGGGGCTGGTCCTCAGGCTGAAGATCCGGCGCTGGGCGTAGTCGCACTCGGCGAGGACTCCGGCAATGCGCCGGCTGATCCGGGCCAGCCCGGCAGTTGGCCGGGCCAGCGCCGTTATCCGCCGTGTCATCGTTACCCTCCCCGTACTACCCGGTGGCTGTGCCGGAAGGCGTGGGCGGCCTTGCGCTGCGAGCCGCGCGCCGTGCTGGCCCGCCGGATCGCCGCCGCCTGCTGCCGCGACTCCTTGATGTGGTCCCAGACCAGGGTCTGGATCGTGAACGACGTCATCGTTTCCTCCTCGGTATCCGGCCACCGGCCGTGGCCGTCCACTATCAAGTTTCGCGGTAAGGTCTCCTGCACCGCATCGGAGGAAGTACCTATTTTGCCTGGTCAGAGGGTACTTAGACGGGCCTGGACGTGGCTTAGGCGGCTTAGGCTTGACTTCGAGCGCACTCCAGGCACGAGACTGGGCGCATGACGATTGCCCGATTGACGATCGCCGAAGTGGCTGAGCGCACCGGCCTGACGCGGCACACTCTGCGCTACTACGAGCGCGACGGGCTGATGCTCGGCGTCGACCGGGCCGGGTCCGGGCACCGACGCTACTCCGAACGCGACCTCGGCTGGATCGAGCTGATCACCAAGCTGCGGGCGACGGGCATGCCGATCCGCGAGGTGCGCCGCTACGCCGAACTGGTCCGCGCCGGCGAAGGCAACCAGGACCAGCGGCTCGCGCTCCTGCGAGCCCACCGCGAGCGGGTCCGCGCTCAGCTCGACACGATCGCGACCTTCCTCGGCGCCATCGACGTGAAGATCAGCTACTATGCCGACGCGATCGCCGCCTGCGAGTCGCCGGACAGCTACCTCAGTTCGCCGCGTCCAGAAGCTGCCGCTGTTCCGCGCTGAGCTCCAGATCGACCGCGGCCAGGCTCTCGTCGAGCTGCGCGACCGACGACGCGCCGATGAGCGGAACGACCGGCAACTCGCCGCCGATCAGCCACGCCAGCACCACCTGGTTCGCCGTCGCGCCGGTCTCCTTCACCACCTGATCGAGCGCCTCGAGCCTGGCGCGAGTCCCCGGATGGTCGTAGGCACGCCACAGCTCCCGGTCGGGGCGGGTGTACGCGCCGTTGAGCAACGGCGAGTACGCCACCAGCGTGATCCCCGGCTCGGCGCGCAGGTAGCTCAGGATCGAGCCGTCCGCCACGCCGATCTCCCCGTCCGGCGAGAAACGCAGATCGGGGATGTCCGTGCGCATGCGCAGGTACGTGTGGTGGTACTGGAGCACGTCGGCCCTTGCGGTCCCGGCCGCGGCCGCAAGGCCCCGCGCCCGGTCCACCTGCCAGGCCCAGTGGTTGCTCAAGCCGAGCAGGCCCGCCGTGCCGTCGGCGACCAGTTCCCCGAACGCGGCGACCTGCTCGTCCAGGGGAGCCCCGGCCTGATCAGCGGCGTGCGCGTAGTACAGATCGATCCGCGCTACGCCGAGGCGTTCCCGGCTGCGCTCGCTGGCGTCCCGGATCGCCGCGCGTGACAGACCTTCGCGCGGCGTGCCGAAGTCGGTCGCCGGCGCGACGGGCCCCAACCCGACCTTCGTCGCGATGACGATCTCGTCACCGATACCGCGGCTGGCACGCCACCGGCCGAGGAGGGCCTCACTCTCGCCGCCCTGCGTGCCGTTCACGTAGAACAGGTAGGCGTTCGAGGTGTCGATGAAGTTCCCGCCGGCTCCGACGTACCGATCCAGGATGGCGAAAGACGTCGCTTCGTCGGTGGTCGTGCCGAACCGCATCCCGCCGAGGCTGAGCACGCTGACCTTGCGCGCCGAGGTCGGGTCGCTTCCGATGGTCCTGTATCGCATGCCCAGAGGTTCGCGGTTCGCGCGCGCTCGAAGTCAAGCGAGGGTTCACAGCGGGAGAGGGTTAGCCAGCACGCCGGTGCCGGCGGCGCGGCCGGAGATGATCCAGGCCCAGTCGATGGCGTCTATATCGATCGCGGCACCGCGGTCCTGGTCGAAATGCAGCACTACGGGCTCATACTCGCCGATAACGGCAGCAACCGGCACTTCGGCGCCAGCGCCTTCCCGCAGTGGCCGGATGCCCCGGTGTCCCTGCTCAAGCAGATACCGGCCAGCGATTTCGTGGCGGTCACCGAGTCCTGCCTCATGATCAGCCGCAATTCAGGCCAGGCCCGGGCCCGGCCAGGCTGCCCGATCGGCTGATCTTCAGCTGTTCGCGGCGGTCAGCCGGTGGTCGGCGATGCCTCACCGCTGTCCAGCGCGGGGAATTGGAGCTCGGCGTAAAGGGCGCGGTGGTCGCTGCCGGTCAGCGCGTGGGTAGATGTGGCCAGGACGGCGCAGCGAGGGTCGATGAGGATGTGGTCGATGGCGAGCAGGGTCAGGCGCCCGCCGGGTTCCGGCCCCCAGGTAGTGGACAGCCCGTTGCCGGCGTGACTGGCGGCGTCCACGTAGCCGCGGCGCAGGAGCGCGCGGAACTGCGCGTGATCGAGGGTGGCGTTGAAGTCTCCGGCGACGATGAACGGACCGTCACCAGGCGCGGGCAACGCGGACAGCTGACTGCGCCACCGGGCCGTGGCGCCCGGGGACCAGGGAGGCCTCGGCGGCGCCGCGTGTATGCCGACCAGTTCCACGAACTGCCCGGCCGGAAGGTCGAGCCGGGCGATGCACCGGGCGGCGGACGCCGGCGTAGCGGGGGGGCCGCCGCGCAACGGGTAGCGCGCGTAGATGCTCACCTGCGTACCGCGCGGCATCGCCTCCGCCACCCGGTGCGGGAGCAGCTCGCCCAGCCCGGCCCGCTGGAGCCCGGCTGCCGCGTCGTCGGTGAGTTCCTGCACGAACAGCACGTCCGCGTTCTTGCGCTGGGCCAGGTCGACGAGCACCTCGGCCACCGCGCGGCCGACGAGCAGGTTGGCCGTCAAGACCCGCAGCACGGGGCCGGCGGCGGGCGGCTGGCGATACGGAACCGCGCGGGGGCCCACCGCGGCGGTCAGGGCGGCCCCGGCGACCGCGGCTGCGGCAGCCGGGCCCGCGCCGGGCAGCAGCAGGGCACTGGCCCACGCGCCGGCGGTTACCTGCGGGGTGAACGACAGCAACGGCACGGCCCACGCTTCGGCGAACCGGAGACGATCAGCGCCCGCCAGCCGGGCAGCAGCCCAGCCGGCCAGCGCGCCGGCCACCGCCCACTCCATACGTCGTGATGGCATTGGTTCATGATGGCAGACCGCCGACAGCGGGCGCCGAAGGTGCCCGCGCTGGGAGGCACGCTTCCGCGGCACCGGGTTATCCTGAGGTGGCTGTCCTTACGGAGGCGGCGGATGACGATCAGGCCGGGCTGAAGGATGCAAGCTGGGAGCCGTGCCTTCAGCCGGGTGTCGGTGACGGACCGGGATCGTGTGATCGAGATCGTCAAGGCGTCTTTTGCCGAAGGCAGGCTGACCAAGGCGGAGCTGGACCTGCGGGTCGGGCAAGCACTGGTCGCGCGCTTCTTCCCTGAGCTGATGACGGTGATCGCCGACCTGCCGGCCGGCCCCTTCGGCAGGCTGCCCTGGCATCCGGCTGACCCCGCGCCTGCGCGGGCGAACTGGCTGACCGCTGCGGCCTCGGCCTGCCCGGTGGCCCGGGTCAGATCATCCGCCCGGCAGCCCGCTCGCCCGCCTTAGTGGCCAACCCGCGCACTCAAACTCCAACCGGACTCCGTGACCTTCTGCAGGGAACCGATCTAGATGAGCATTCGGTGTCCTACTTGAGCGCTGGTCCGTCGACTATCCTGGCCCGCCTGTGCCGGCGGTGACCAGTCGGCGGGGGTGTTTGGCGCGTCATCGGGCGTGCTGCCGGTTCGGTGGCTGTGGCGCCCCCGGTCAGGTGGCCGCGCTGTGCATTGCGGGTTCTGCTCGTTCGTGCGCGGCGGCTGCGCCGCCGCGCCCGGCAAGCTGGGCACCATCCGGCAGCGGCCCTGGGGTTCTCGTTGCCAGCCGTCTCCCACGGAGGTTCTCATGATCGTCATCACCACGCCGACCGGGCAGATCGGCCGGCAGGTCCTGGACCGCGTCCTGGACAGCGGCGAGGCGGTCCGCGTGATCGCCCGCGATCCCTCCCGGCTGCCTGCGCGGGTGCGCGCCCGCGCTGAGGTGGTACCGGGCTCCCACGGCGATGCCGGCGTGATCACCAAGGCGCTCGCGGGCGCTGACCGCCTGTTCTGGCTGGTGCCCCCGCCCCCGTTCGGCCACCCCGGCAGCGCCGAACGCTATTACCTGGACTTCACCCGCTACCGCCAGGTCGCGGTCGCGGACCGCCAGGCCGCGATGCTGCGCCGCGGCGCGAGCCAGGCGATGGCGCAGGCCATGGCAGACATGACCGAGGCGCAGAACAACGGCATCTACGACGCCGAGCCCCGCGGCCCGGACTCCGCCGCCGCCACCAGTTTCCGCCAGTGGTGCCACGACACCCTCAAGCCAGCCGTCCAGCCCTGACGGCCTATCTCCGGAAGACCGGGCCGGCACGCAGCGTGACCACGACAGCAGCGACAAATGCTCAGCTACCCGGGGGGACTGGGATGCACCAAATCCTCCCGGAAACCCGAATCCTCCCGGATAATTCCGCCGCTGGGCGCACCACCGCGCCCACCCGTCTCACCGCCCGCTCGCGACCCACCCGGCGCTGCCGATGCCGCCGGCGGCGCTGAAGCCGGAACCGATCCGCAGCATCAATCAAACGCCCACTGAGTCTGGCCAGCTGGCCCATCCCGGCACGGGAATGAGACCGGCGTAGCAACTGGTTGCTGCCGGGCATGAGGATAGCGGTGATCGGCAAGGGCCATATCGGCGGAACGCTCGGGAGCAAGTGGCTCGCGGCCGGGCACGACGTGGTTTACGGAGCCCGGGACGGGTCCGGCCAGGGACCGGGCGGCGCTCCGGTGCGCAGCATCGGCGATGCGCTGGCAGACGCCGAGGTGGTACTGCTGGCTGTCCCTGGCCAGGCCGTAGCGGATGTCGTGAACGAGCAGGGTGCGGCGCTCGCGGGCAAGGTGGTGATCGACGCGGTAAACCGGATGGGCGCGCCGGAGTTCGACAGCCGGGCACTGATCGCCGCCGCCGCGCCTTCGGCCTGGTATGTGCGCGCGTTCAACTCGCTGGGCTGGGAGAACTTCGCCGACCCGGTTCCCGGTACGGACCTGTTCTTCGCCGCCGATGCCGAGGCGCGAGCGCGGGCCGAGGAGCTCATCAGCGCCGTCGGGCTCGAGCCGGCGTTCGTCGGCGACGCCACCGCGACGGCGACCGTCGACGCCCTGCTGCCGCTGTGGTTCGCGCTGGTCAGGCAGAACGGCGGCAACCGCAGGGTGGCGCTGCGCGTCGTCCGCTAACCGCAGCGGGAGTTACTCGACGGGCTGCTCGGTGACGAGGCCGGCGAGGTGGGTGAGCGAGTTGCCCAGGTGATCCGGAGGGAATGGCGGAAATCCGATGTGCTGGCGGAGGAAGGCGGGAACCGCTGACCAGTCGTAGGACAAGGTGACTCCGGCCGGCCCCTCGCGTACGCCGAGAACGGCCCCGGGAACGTAAACCGGTCGATGCCGACTACCCGCAGCCTGCGAGAGGTCAACTGCCAGGCCGCCATGCTCCCGACCAAGCCAACTCCGACCACCGCGACATCGGTCTCGACGACAGTCACCGCGTGTCCCGGGTCAGTGGCGATGGCGTGCGCGCTCCTCCTCGTCCTGCTGATCGGCCTCGCGATCGTCCTCCCGGCGTTCGCGAACCTGCGCCCCGTGCTCGTCGACGCGCAGGCGGCGTTCCAGCTGCTCGGCGCGGCGCTGCTCCTCCGGCGTCGCGTGCCCTTCGCGCTCTTGTTCGCGCAGGGACTCAAGTTCCTCCTGCAGGGCGTAGTCACGCGGCCGCGGCGGCTCGTACGGGTCAGTCATGGCGGATCCTCCTTTTCGTCCCCGGGACGGGGCGATCCTCCCATCAGATCGCACCCGTGGCGGCTTAGCCAAGGCGGGGCCACCGCGGGCAGGAAACGAACTTCCTGCACGGTGGGCTCAGGCCGGCAGCATCGCCTCGACCTCGGCCAGGGACCGGACCACCGGCGCGCCATGAGCAGTCGCGTCGGTATCCGGCTCGCCCCGGACGATCTGCGCTGCGCGTATGCCCAGCGTCACCGCCTCCGCGCAGAACCCCGGGTTGTCATCCACGAACAAGGCGGCGTCCGCGCGCACCCCCAAGGCGTCCAGCGCCCGCTGGAAGATCCGCGGCGACGGCTTGGCCGCCCCGACCTCACAGGACAGGACCAGGGCATCGGCGAGCGGAGTCACCCCGAGCCAGCCAAACAGGCCACGCCCCTGCTCGTCGCAGTTGCTGACGATCGCGATCTTTATCCCCCGGTCCCGCAGCCCGGCCATGAACGGCAGTACGTCACCGAACAGCCGCCCGGACGCCAGCAGCAGCTCCATCCCCCTGTCCACCAGGGCGCGCACCAGATCTGGCCGCGGCTCGGCACCGCAGGTCCGCAGGATGTGGGCGTACGCCTGGGCCATCGACAGGCGCCCGTCGGTCAGCGCGGGCGCGATCCGGGCGAATTCGGCGTACATGGCGTCCGCCGGGATCCCGGCCAGCACTGGCAGTTCCCTCGTGTGCGCCGTGAAGTCGCAGGTCAAAATCGTCCCGAACGCGTCAAGCAGGCATGCTTCGATCCCGGCCACCAGATCAGCGTAAGACCGGCTTCAGCCGCCGGGCGGCCTGGCTACCAGCCTCCGTAACCGGCGAAGCCCGTCGCGCTTGCGTCACTGGCTTGGTCAACGGCTCGTTCCCGGTCGTCATCACCGCCGTTGGCTTCTTGCTCGTCGGCGCGGCGCAAGCCGTCCGCCGGGAACTGGTCAACCTCGGGGATCTCCGCCGCCGGCCCCGGAGGCGGGTACCCGGGCGGGTCGTCGTGGCCCTCAACGCCCTGATCGCGGACCAGCGCCGTCGGGGTCCCGGCGGAGAACCAGCGGTCCTGGTGGATCCCGCAAGGGTCGCGGTACCAGCCCTCGGCCCCATCGGGGCGATGAGTCACAAAAGTGACACTACCGCCCCGGCCCGACATGCTCCGGGCCCGGCGCCAGAAGGTGCCGGGCCCGTACGGCAGGCGTGGCCTGCTGTGGCTCAGACGGCGCGGACGCGGGTAGCCTGCGGGCCCTTCGGCCCCTGGGCCACCTCGAACTCCACGTGCTGGTCCTCCTCAAGGCTGCGGAAGCCGTAGCCGTCAATCTGGGAGTAGTGCACGAAGACGTCCGGTCCGTCGGTGCGGGAGATGAAGCCGTAGCCCTTCTCCGCGTTGAACCACTTGACGGTTCCCTGGGTCATGTCGCTCCTTACAAGGGGCGGGATACGGGTCCGCACCGTGCGGAACCCCGGCCGGTTCTCGACGCGGCCTTCCCCAGATCCCTGAAGCGGCGCGCCCGCAACATCGTTCTCTGCGAGCGTGCATGTGACACGAACACACAAGACAACTACGACCA
>Ga0335074_10000506_pt1 | contig 55721 bp, 54 predicted proteins | sample Lox_Sample_23_FD_206715 | JGI IMG/M metagenome (GOLD analysis project Ga0335074, IMG submission 206715) | Soil microbial communities from Loxahatchee National Wildlife Refuge, Florida, United States - Lox_Sample_2.3 | ecosystem: Environmental > Terrestrial > Soil > Wetlands | place: USA...
TCGCGGGAGTCATCGCTCAACGCGTTGCGGGTGCGCCGCTGTTTGACGTTTATCGCCGCAGGTTCTTTGCTCCACTTGGCATGACGTCGGCGCATTGGATCGACGGCGGTTTCGGGCCGACCGATGCTACCGGGTACACGTCGTATTTCTTTGGGCCCTACGAGGTTGCCCCGGTCGCCGCAGCGGCGTGGCTCAATGCCGCCGGTAGTCTTTCGATGACGGCGCACGACCTTGCGACGTGGACGATCGCACTCATGGAACACCGCGTCGTCCCGGCCGCCGATACCGCGGTCCTATGGCAGCCGCGGCTGCTCGCCGACAAAGAAAACCCCGGGTATGGTCTGGGCTTCTCGCTCGGCGCGTTCAACGGCCATTGGCAGGTCGCGCACGGCGGCGAATTGGTCGGTTACCAGTCCTCCGAGACGATGTTTCCGGACGACGATACGTCGATCATTGTTTTCGCCAATGCAACGCCCAGTGACGTGAGCTCAACGATCGCGCACACGATCGCCGAATATATCTATGGAAGTGCGGCCGCCGACGCCGGCCTTCCGGATGCAGCCGCACTGACGCAAACGTGGCTCGCGAATCTTGCGCACGGCCGGATCGATCGATCGTCGCTCACCGCAGACTTCAACGCATTCATGACGCCGCAGCGTATCGCGGAAGCGGCTGCGTCGCTTGCCCCCCTTGGAACGCCGGAGGTCGAGAATGCGCGCTCCGCACTGCGCGGAGGTTTGGTGGTCAACGTCCTGACGGTCACGTTCAAGACCAAGTCGATGCGCGCCATTCTGTACCGCACGCCTGAGGGTAAGATCGCGGAACTCTTCCTTCTCTAATCTCCGCTAGGGAGTGGTACCCAAGTTCTCGATGCCGTAGTGTTTGAATTGGGGCCAGAGCTGCGGCAGCGGCGGGCGCATCCCGCGGCAGAGCACGATCGGCCGATGCACTTCGTACGGCATCGCGTACGGTGAATCGCCGAAATACGCGACGACACGCGCCGAGTCGCAGAAGGTTGCCCACTGCGCTGGATCGACGTTGATTGCGATCACCACCGAGCCGTCGTAGCCGCGCGGGCCCCACAGATAGTAGTTGTTGTTGCCGCTGATCGCCGGCGGAAGATCGTGGCCGTACACGTCGACGGCGGCCGCCTCACCGTAGTTCGAACCGAAGATCGCCGCTTTCGCTCGATCGGCCGGCGGCAGCGACGCGTAGACGTTCTCGACCGAACGCGCGACGTCACGCCAGCCGAACTCGTCGGCGAGATTCTGTGGAATCGGTGCCCCGATGCCTGCCCGCTCCATCGGCCGCATCGGTGAGCGGCTGTACATGACCTTGAGCCGCTCGGGCGGAAGGATCGGCAGCACGAACGGCAGCGCGAGAACCGCATTTGCGTAGGCAAGCACGGCCCAAATGCCCACCAGCACGCGCGGCAGCATCGTGCACGCGGCCGCACCGAGCGCGAAGATCGTCGGGTAGGCGCCTGCCGAGTAATACGCCTTGCCGTGCGTCACGTAAATCAAGACGATCGTCGTGACAAAAGTCACGGCCAGAAAGCGAAAAGGCGCGAGCCGCTTTGCAACAAACGGGACGATGATGCCGGCGAGCCACAGCGGCGCGAGCAGCAGATTAGCAATGAACGCCTGCTGCAGCACAAACCCGATCGGCCGGCCTATGAGATTGCCGCTGTTGTCGTTGCGCACGAGTTCGAGGAACGGAAATCCGTGCGCGGCTTGCCAGATTGCGTTGGGCAGCGCGATTACTGCTGCGATAGCGACACCAACCCAGAGATCGCGCGAGCGAAAGATCGAGCGAGGCCCAAAAAGCGCAATCCCGAGCGCAAGCCCGATAATCCATAACAGAATCGTGTACTTCGTCTCGAAGGCCAGACCGCCGACCAGGCCGGCCCACCAGTACATGCGCGGCTCGTTGCGCAGAAACCCGCGCGTGATCAGGTACGCAACGAGCGTGAAGTCAAACGGCTCGAACGTTCCGGTGGAAAGCCAGCTGAACATCGCCGTCACCAGCGTCGAGCTGGCAGCCGCGACCGCGGCCAGCCACGCGCCGCGCGCGCTCGCGCCGAGCAGCTGCGCGAAGATGACGGTGAGCGGAACGATCGCAATGGCGGTAAGCACGGCCGGCAAGCGCTCGAGCCAGACGTTCACCCCGCCGATTTGCATCAACGCGGCAAGCAGCGGAACGAGCGGGGGCTGGTCGACATAGCCGAAGGCCGGATGACGTCCACACACGATGAAGTAGAGCTCGTTGCGAAAGAGGTCGTACTTGCCGGCCACCGAGAGATGGACCAGCGCAACGAGCACCACCATGGTGCCGATCGCCCAGCGCGCGCCCTTACTCATGGCTTAACGGCCTCTAACGCCGCTAAGGATTAAGTGGACGCGTGGGCTTGAATTCGATGAACTGATATTCCGCGATGCCCGCGCGTACGAACGGATCCTCGGCCATCATTGCCTCAGCCTGCTCGCGAGTGAGGTCGTGCGTGACGATCACGCCGCCGGTACGTGGATTCTGCGGGCCCGACGTGAGCAAGTGGTGGGCCGCATAATGCTTCTCCAAAAAGGCACGGTGGTCGGCTAAGTGACGATCGACCTCGTCGAGGGGCTTGAGGTAGCGTGAAAGCAGCACAAACATGCCGCTACCGGTTCGCGCGAGAGGACGAGGGCCCTTGCGATGGTATCTAACCCGGCGTGAAGCTACTCGATGGAAAGCGCGCCCTGATTACCGGCGTGGCCAATCGCTGGTCGATCGCGACCGGTATCGCGCGCAAGATGTACGAGCACGGCGCGACCCTCGCCTTTACCTATCAGGGCGAGCGCGTTCGTGACGAAGTCGAAAAACTCGCCGCAGAACTGGGCGGCGGCCCGGTGCTCGAATGTGACGTGGCCAACGAGGCATCGCTCGAGGCGCTGCGCGACGCGCTGGGCGCCGGTTTCGGAAAGCTCGACGCGCTGGTCCATTCGATTGCGTTCGCGGATAAAGACGACTTGCGCGGCACCGTCTACGACACTTCGCGCAAGGGCTTCGCGCTCTCGCTCGACGTCTCGGCCTACTCGCTGATCGCGCTCGTCTCGATTCTGCGCGACGGCTTCAACGACAATGCCTCGATCATGGCGATGACCTACTTGGGTGCGACGCAGATCGTCCCAAACTACAATCTCATGGGCATCGCGAAAGCGGCGCTCGAAGCTTCGGTGCGCTATCTCGCCTACGACCTGGGCGCGCGGGGCATTCGCGTCAATGCGATCTCCGCCGGGCCGATCAAGACCGCCAGTATGCGACAGGTCGCGGGCGCAACCAAAATGCTCGACGTCGTGCCCCAAGTCGCCCCGCTGCGCCGCAACGTCTCGGCCGAAGACGTCGGCAACACGGCAGTCTATCTCGCATCCGACCTTTCCAGCGCCGTCACCGCCGACGTGCACTTCGTCGATGCCGGGTATCATACGGTCGGCATGTATCCCCCCGACTTCCACGCGTGATTACGGACGACGAGCTTGCGGCGATCGCTGTCGCCCTTTCCATGCTGAACCACTCCGATGAATCCGTCGCGCCGGAGCGTGCTTCGCGCTGGAAACTCGCCGCGCGCGAACCGGATTTCGAAATCGAAGACTATCGCCGTGTTCGATAAGATCCTCATTGCCAATCGCGGCGAGATCGCCGTGCGAGTCATACGGACCGCGCGCGAGATGTCGATCGCAACGGTTGCCGTCTATTCTGAAGCCGATCGCGACGGCATGCACGTGCGCATGGCCGACGAGGCCTATTTGATCGGACCGGCGGCACCGACGGCCAGCTATCTCAACATCGATGCGATTCTCGAGGTCGCGAAGCGCTCGGGCGCGCAAGCGATACACCCGGGCTACGGTTTTCTTGCCGAGAATAGCGCGTTTGCGCGGCGTGTCGTCGCTGCGGGCTTGGTGTGGATCGGGCCGCACGCCGATGCGATCGACGCGATGGGCGATAAACTGCGCGCGCGCCAAGCCATGGCCAAGGCCGACGTGCCGTTCGTCCCCGGCGGAACGCAAGCGCTCGACGACGTTGCTGCCGCGCGAGAAGCGGCGAAAGCGTACGGACTCCCGCTCGCCCTCAAAGCCTCGGGCGGCGGCGGCGGCAAAGGGCTCAAAGTCGCGCGCACGCTCGACGAGATCGAGTCGGCATTTACCACGGCGCAGCGCGAAGCCGAAGCCTACTTCAAGAACGGCACGATCTACGCCGAACGTTACCTCGACAATCCCAAGCACGTCGAGTTGCAAATTCTCGCCGACAAGCACGGCAACGTCGTACACGTCGGTGAACGCGACTGCTCGCTGCAGCGCCGGCATCAAAAGCTGTGGGAGGAAGCGCCGGCGCAGATTCCGCTCAAAGTGCGGCGCGCGATGCGCGAAGCCGGCGTGCGTGCCGCGCAGGCGATCGGCTACGACTCGGTCGGCACGATCGAGTGCCTGGTCAAAGGTGACGAGTTCTTTTTCCTCGAGATGAACACGCGCATTCAAGTCGAGCACACGGTCACCGAAGAGATCTCCGGGCTCGACTTGATCCGCGAACAGATTCGCGTTGCCGCCGGCGAAGCGCTCGGTTTCGGGCAAGATGACGTCGCGTTCCGCGGTGTCGCAATCGAAGGGCGCGTCAACGCCGAGGATCCTGCCGATAACTTCCGCCCGGCACCCGGTACGATCGGCGCCTATCGCGAACCCGGCGGCCCGGGCGTGCGGGTCGATTCTGCCGCCTATCCGGGCTATACGATTTCACCCGACTACGATTCGATGATCGCGAAGTTGATCGTCTGGGCACCGACGCGGGCGCAGGCCATCGCGCGGCTCGCCCGTGCGATCGACGAATATCAGGTCGAAGGTGTGCCCACGACGCTGCCGTTGCTGCGCGCGTTGTGCGATGAACCGGCCGTCAAGGATGCTTCATACGGGACGGCGACGCTGGAGGCGTTTGCGGCTAAGCTTTGTCATCCCGAGCGCAGCGAAGCGGAGTCGAGGGAGGCGCCTCATGACACCGGGCAAACGATTCGCGTTGAGGTGAACGACAAACTTTATCGCGTGCGCGTGTTCGACTTGCCGGAGCGCGCTGCCGCGCAGGTGCGAAACGGCGCGCAGCGGACGCCGCCGCGCGTGGGTGGCAAGAACAAAAGTTCTACGTCGAGCGGGAATGACGTGGTGTCGCCGATGCACGGGGTTGTCGTTGAGATGAAGGTTGCGGCGGGCGACGCCGTGGCCGAAGGCCAGGTCGTCGCGATCGTCGAGGCGATGAAGATGATGAACGAGATTCGCGCGCATAAGGCCGGCTCGGCGAGTGCCGTTCACGTGAAAGCCGGCGACACGGTTGAATCACGGGCGCCGCTCGTCACGATCGGATAGAATAGGGGCATGGCACGGGACTTCAACGGCAGCGGCATTCCACTCGAGCCACGCTACGATGGCGTGGAGGGCGAGCCGCATGACCTTGGGGAGCCCGGCGCCTTTCCTTACGGCCGCGGGATCCGCGCCGACATGTATCGCGGACGCTTGTGGACGATGCGCCAGTATGCCGGGTTTGCGACCGCGGCTGAATCGAACGCACGCTATCGCTATTTGCTCGAACGCGGCACGACCGGCCTCTCCGTCGCGTTCGATCTGCCCACGCAGCTTGGCTACGATTCCGACGCGACCGTCGCGCGCGGCGAGGTCGGAAAAGTCGGCGTTGCGATCGACTCGATTGCCGACATGGAGACGCTCCTCGACGGCATTCCGCTCGACGAAGTCACCGTCTCGATGACGATCAACGCGCCCGCATCGATCTTGCTTGCGATGCTGCTCGCCGTCGCGCGCCGGCGGGGGATCGCGTTTGACAAGCTCGGCGGCACGACCCAAAACGATGTGCTCAAAGAGTACGTCGCCCGCGGCACCTATATCTATCCGCCCGGTCCGTCGATGCGCCTGGTCACCGACGTCATGTCGTACTGTGCGCGCGAGGTGCCGCAGTGGAACACGATCTCGATCTCCGGCTATCACATTCGCGAAGCGGGCTCAACGGCCGTCGAAGAAATCGCCTTTACGCTTTCGAATGCCAAAGCATATCTGCGCGCCGCGCGCGCCGCCGGCATCGATCTCGACCTCGTCGCGCCGCGCATCTCCTTCTTCTGGAATGCGCACAACGACTTTTTCGAAGAGATCGCAAAATTCCGTGCCGCCCGCTTTCTGTGGGCGCACATCACGCGCGACGAGTTCGGCTGCCGCGATCCGCGTTCGCAGATGCTGCGCTTTCACACCCAGACCGGCGGCTCGACGCTGACCGCGCAGGAGCCCGACAACAACGTCGTGCGCGTCACGCTACAGGCGCTCGCGGCCGTTCTGGGCGGAACGCAGTCGCTGCACACCAACGGCAAAGACGAAGCGCTGGCGCTACCCACGGCGCAAAGCGCCAAGGTCGCGCTGCGAACCCAGCAGATCATCGGCTACGAATCCGGCGTTGCCGACGTGGTCGATCCGATGGCCGGTTCCTATTACGTCGAGTCGCTGACCAACGCGCTGATCGAACGCGCCCAAGGGCTGATTGCTGAGGTCGATGAGCTCGGAGGCAGCATCGCCGCGATCGAGAGCGGATGGATGCAGGCGCGCATCGCCGATTCGGCCTACGACGCGCAGCAGCAGATCGAACGCGGCACGAGCGTGGTGGTAGGTGTCAACAAGTTCGTCGAGTCAGCGAGTACCGAGACGACGATTCCGTTACAACGCATCGACGAGTCGATCGAGCGCGAACAGGTCGCGCGCTTGGCCGCCTTCCGTGCCGCGCGTGACGCCGCGCGCGTGAGCGCTCGGCTCGAAGACGTGCGGCGCGCCGCGGGCAGCCGCGACAATTTGATGCCGCACTTTGTCGAGGCGGTCGACGCGGGTGCAACCCTCGGCGAGATCTGCGACGTCCTGCGCGGCGTTTTCGGCGTCTACCGTGCAAAGGAAGTCGTGGCGTGAAGATCGATCACATCGCGATCGTCGTCAAAGACCTCGATACGGCGATCGCACTCTACACGCAAACCCTTGGATTTACGCCGGTGTATCGTGAAACGATCGCCGAGCAAGGGGTGGAGGCGGTGGGCCTGCAGGCCGGCGATTCGGTCATCGAGCTTTTGCTGCCGCTCGATCCGAATTCCGCAATTGCGCGCTTCCGCGGCGACGCCGACACCAAGCTGCATCACACCGCCTATCGCGTCGACGATCTCGAAACCGCGCTGGCCGACTATAAAGCCAAAGGCGTGCGCTTGATCGACGAGCACCCGCGCGCGGGCGCGCACGGCAACCGCATCGCCTTCCTGCATCCTAAATCGACCGGCGGCGTGCTCATCGAGCTCTGCGAGCGCGAAAACTAAGGGTTCGGCGCGAGGCGCACGTCGATATCGGTTTCGAAGGTTCGATCCCACGGCAACGTGAGCTTCAGGGCGGCGATGTGCAGCTGCGGATAGAGTTGCGCGAGCGTCGCTTGCGCTTCGTACCAGAGCAGCGCACGGTTCCGCTGCGCGGTTGCCGCGGCAATGTCCGGTGCCAGCAGGGTGTGATCGGTTATGCCGTGGGCCGCGAGCCAATCGTTGAGTTCCGGCCGTACGTCGTCGTGAAAGTCGACGTCGTCGACAAAGCGCAGAAAGGTGAACGTGCGGTGCGCCAGCGCGTCATAGGAATGCAGGCGTCGTCCCGCGCCGGCCGCAATCGCTTCGGCAAGCGCCGTGCCGGTCGTGTTCGCATCGGTATTCCACGCGGAATAGGCATCCAGCCGGCTTGCCAGACCGGAGGTCAAGAGCGCGTTCGCAAAGGTTTTTTGCTCGTCGTAGCTGGCTTCGAACGAAAGGTCGACTACGGCAACCGAGTGGCCCGCGTCGAGATCGGCGCGGATCGCGCCTAAAAACGCGTCATCGAGCGCCGGACCGGTCCCAGGAAGGTGAACGTAGAGCACGAGATCGGGCGCCGCGTCGTCGCGCACCGCACCGCACAGTCCGATGAGCTGATCGATCGTCACGCCGATTGGTGCGAATTCGAGTGGATCCTGATACGTCGCGCCGGACGGCGTCGAGTAGCGCACCGCGACGTGCGGCGTCCAGTGTGCGTCGCGCGCGAGCGCATGTGCGACCAGGGCCATGCCGAGTTCGTCGGCCCCGGGTTCGATCGAGGCGCGCGAACCGAGATCGCTCGCCGCCAAATACTGCTGCAGCGCTAGCACTTCGGGAAGATGTAGTCCGTAAGGCTTCGCATCGTCCTGACCGAGCACGAGGCGGTCGATCGACCCTGCGCGCGTGCGATCGATCAGCGCGCGATCGATACCGTAGTTGCGCGCACGTGTTTGCAGATAGGCGTCGAGCACCGGAGCGCCGATCAATTCGCGCAGACGTGCCGCCTCGGCTTCCTCCGACGGCTCGAGCGGATCGTGGAGATTCGCATACTGCTGCAAATACGACCACGTTGGATATGCGGCAAAGTACGGCGTGTCCGCCGGCACGCCGGTCGGCGCTAACCGCATGATCGTGCCGAAGACGCCAATCCATGCGCCGGGATAGCGCCTCTTGAGTGCATCGATCTCGCGGAGTCGCGTGTAGGCATCGGCATAGGTGGGACCGGGAACGCGCGACGGAACCAAGCCGCCGTAGGCGAGCATGTCGCTCGAGAGCACGTACGACTGCGCGCGCGGTGCGCTTGCATTGAGCCAGGCGATGATTCCGTCGGGGTCGCCGGGCTCGAGGTCGTTGCCGAGCAGGGTGCGCGGCGGCGCCACGACCGGACGTCCGGCAATCTGTCCGAGCATGATCGGCAGGCGCAGCGTCACCGATCGATCGTCCATCGGCACGAAGACGACGGCGGCTAACAACAGCGCTTTTAGAGCAAGGATCGCAGTGTCTCCGATTGCAGCAGCTCACGTGCCCGCGCCGCGTCGACGCCGCGCGCGATAATGACCGCCGCAACCTTGACGCTGCCGCCGGACGCGTCGAGCGCTTCGCGCACGCGCGCATCGCCGGCGCCGGTGAGTTCACGGACCAGGCGCGCAGCACGGCTGCGCAGCTTCTCGTTGGTCGCAACGACGTCGACCATCAAGTTGTCGTGCACTTTGCCCAAGCGCACCATGACCGCTGTCGAGATCGTATTGAGGGTGATTTTCTGCGCCGTTCCCGCCTTGAGACGGGTCGAACCGCTCAAGGCTTCGGCGCCGGTCGGCAGGACGATCGCAAAGTCCGCCGCCGCAACCAGAGCGGAGCCGTCGCTGCTCGTGATCGCCACGGTGAGTGCGCCCGTCGCGCGCGCATGTTCGAGCGCCGTCACGACATATCGCGCGCCGCCGCTCGCGGAGATGCCGACGACGGCGTCGCCGGGCGCGACGTGATCGGTCATCGCCGTCACACCGGCGCGAGCATCATCTTCGGCCCCTTCGATTGCGCTACGGAGCGCGGAATCGCCGCCGGCGATGTGCGCGCAAACCAGATCCGGCGGCGTCCCGAACGTCGGCGGCATTTCCGACGCGTCGAGTACCGCGAGCCGTCCGCTCGTGCCCGCGCCAACGTAATGCAGACGGCCGCCCTGACGCAGACGCTCGACGATCGCTTCGACCGCGCGCGCAAGCGTCGATGCTTGTGCCCGGACCGCCGCTGCCGCCTGCGCTTGATCGTTCACCAAGAGGTCGACGAGCTCGCGCGTGGCTAGCAGATCGAGACCGGCGCTCGCGGCTAGACGGCCTTCGGTCGGCGGAAGGACGCCGCTCATCGCAAACTCCGTCGCGCGAGTTCGAGCGCACCCAACACCGGCGCCGGCGCAGACTTCACCGGCGCTAAGAGCGGTAAGTCGGCGAGCAGACGCGTTTCGACCAAATACGACAACAGCGAGTTTCCACTGAAAAGGCCGCCGCAAAAGACCAGCGGCAGCTCTCGCGCGCCCAATTCCGCGCGTTGCGCGAGCGCCTTGAGAAGATCGACCAGTTCGAGCGCAGCGGTTTGCACGATTTTGGTCGCGAGCCGCTCGCCCGCGCTTGCGCGATCCAGCACGAGCGGCGCAATCGACGCGACCGCAGGCACTGGGTCGACCTCGCCATACATGCGCCCGAGCAGCGTCTGCGCGTCAGTAACCTGCATCCGCGCGGCGATGGCGTCAAAGAGTTCGGCGTGCGCGGCGCGGCCGTCGTACCAGCGCAACATCGCAGCGAGTGCGGCGCGGCCGATGGAAAATCCGGATCCCTCGTCACCGAGCAGGTAGCCATACCCCCCGGCGCGATGCGTCTTCCCGCCGATTAGCGCATACGCGATCGAGCCGGTGCCGGCGATGAGCGCAACGGCGTCGCCGTCCGGCACGGCAGCGCGCAGCGCGATCTCGGCGTCGTCGCGCACGGCGATCGTACCGCTCGGGAAGAAACGCCGCAACGCCGCTTCGAGTGCGCTGGCCACCGGCGGATCGCCGGCGCCCGCGGCACCGACCGTCAGCGCGTCGAACATCTCGCCGCGCAGACCGGCGCGCACGGTCGCGGCGATGCGTTCGGCCGCCCCTTCAATGCCAGCGGTGCGCACGTTGGCGGCATCGCCCGACCGCAGAATCGTTTCGTCGCGAAAGGCGATCGCGCACTCGATCGACGTGCCGCCGGCGTCGACACCTACGATAATCGGCATTCGTTTTCGACCTCCGTCATGAGGCGATGCAGCGCAAACGGTGCGATCGCGCCGAGTGGCACCGCGTGCGATGCGCCGGTCGCGCGTGGAACGTTGGCCGCGCGTTCCCGCAGCGTCTCGTACCCGAGCATCGCAAACGCAATCGCTTCCTTCGCATCGGCGTTTAAGCCGGCGGCATCGCTGCGTTCGACCCGCGCCTGCGGAAGATGCGCGGAAATCCGGCGCATCAACGTGCGGTTCTGCGCGCCGCCGCCGCTGCACAGCACCCGGGCAGCGGTCATGCCGACTGCGCTCACCGCGCCGGCTATCGTACGTGCCGTAAGCTCGGTCAGCGTCGCGCAACCGTCTTCGAGCGTCAAGCGGTCCAGCACGTGACGGTGCGCGAGCAAGAACTGCGCACCGAATCGCTCGCGGCCGGTGGACTTGGGCGGACTTTGTTCGAAGTACGGATCGCGCAGCATGAGCGTGAGTGCCGTCTCATCCGCCACGCCCGTCTCCGCCAGCGCCCCATCCGCGTCGAAGCGCGTTTTGCCGCCGCTTCGCATTTGCACGAAAGCATCGATGAGCATCATGCCTGGGCCGCAGTCGAATGCAATGATATCGTGGGGTGAGCAGCCGTGCGGAAGCGCGGTGAGATTCGCGATGCCGCCGATATTCAGCGCGACGCGATCCTCGCCGGGATCGGCAAGCAAAATTGCATCGGCATACGGCACGAGCGGCGCACCCGAACCGCCGACCACGCAGTCAGCGCTACGAAAATCGTAGCAGACCGTGGCGCGCAGCGCTTCGCGAATCACAAACGGGTCGCCGATTTGCATCGTGCGGTGCGCCGCGCCGTCGTGAAAGATCGTCTGACCGTGGGAAGCGACGTAATCTACCGCGAGCGCACCGCAGGCGCTGCGCGCAGCACGCGCAAACGCCGCGCCGAGTCCGCGATGCAGGTCGGCAATCGCCGAGGCGGTCGCGTCGTGCGGCGGTAGCGCGGCGCGCAGTCGGCGGTCCAGATCGTCCTCGAACGGCACGGTGACAAAATTGAGCAGATCGATCGCGTAGCCGCCGTTGCGCGGAACGATACGCACGAGCGCGGCGTCGATGCCATCGAGTGAGGTCCCGCTCATGAGCCCGACTGCGTTCATACGCCGAATGTTTCGATAACGGCATCGTAAAACGCCGCTCGCAGCGGGCGGGAATCCTCGCGTCCGAAGTAGACGGCGTTGGTGAGCAGTACCGCCTGCAGGTCGCGCTCCGGATCCGCCCAGACACAGGTACCCGTAAAGCCAGTGTGGCCGAAACTGCGCTGACTGAACCGTGCGCCGCACGAATTTTCATCGGTCGTCTTGAGAGCCCAGCCCAACCCGCGCCGCAGCACGGGATCGTCGGCGGCGCACGTAATTGCATCGCGCGCGAGCGCCGGCGGCAGCACCTCCGTATTGCGGCCGCACGCAGCGGCGAGGTAGATCTCGGTTAGCCGGGCAACGTCGGCAGCGCTTCCAAACAGCCCGGCGTGTCCGCTGACGCCCTGCATAAGATGCGACTTTTCGTCGTGCACGCTGCCCTGCACCCGGCCGCGCCATCCATCTTCTTCCGTTGCCGGAATTGTCGCACGCTCGAGCGAGCGGGGATTGAAACCCGCGCCGGATGGTAACGACTCGGCGAGCGCCGCGGGCAGCGAACGTCCCGAAATGCGCTCGATTGCCACGCCGGCTGCGATCAGGCCGAGATCGCTATAGACGACTCGCTCGCCGGGCCGCGCGACGAGCGGACGACGCAGCGCGAAATCACTGACGCGCGCATCGAGCAGCAAGCGATAGTCCGCGCCGGAGTCCATGCCCGACGTGTGCGCGAGCAGCATGCGCATCGTGATCGTCGCGTGCTCGTCCTCGCGCCATTCCGGGATGTGGGCGGCCAGCGGCACGTCGAGATCGGCCATACCACGCGCCACCAGATCGAGCGCCAGGGTCGTAACGAACAACTTGGTGAGCGACGCTAAGTCGAAACGCGTGTCTACGTAGATCGGGCGCCCGGGTGCATCGAGACGCGTCCGCCCCAGCGCGCGCTCGTACACCAAATGTCCGCCGCGCTCGACGCGGGCCACGGCCGCAGTGAAACGCCGCTCGAGGCCTCCCACGAGGACGTCGTCGATCGCCTCCGCTCGTTCAAGCGATTTCAACCGGGAGCACTCCGTGGCACGCTGTGCCGAGAAAGATCACGTCGGCAAGTCCGGCGAGGCTGAGCGAATCGTTGCCGTAGCAGGCAAGTACGTGGCGCGCCTGCGCAAAGATCGGCACGTCGTACGGTTCGCCGGTTGAAACGATCATCGCATCCGGTGCATGCACGCAGATCGCTTCGATGGCTCGCGCCTGCCGTGGATACAGGTGCGCCCGATAGCTCAGCAGGAGCGGACGGCGATGCGAAGCTCGCACGGCCGCGACGAGTTCTGCGACCGCCGCGTCATCGGGATCGACCGGGACGCAGCGTTCCTCCAACGCCGGCGCGTGCGCGGCGAGCGAGCGGTCACCGAAGATCACGGCGACGTCGGCTGCGGCATCGGCACGCGGTTCCCCGCGCACCACCGTAACGGCCTCGCGCGCGATCCGCCGGCCGATTCCCGGATGCGGTGCGAGCGCATCGAGATCGAGCGGTGGAAGCGCGCGCGTGCGCAAAAGCATCACGCGATCGTAGGCTTGTTGGAGGCGCTCGCGCGGCACCTCGCCGCGCTCGACTGCGTCGGCCAAGTACTGCGCTGCTTCAAAGGCAAGCTGCGGATCGTGGCTGACGAGCGCGCAGTCGGCGCCGGCTGCAATCGCCTCCGTTACGCCGCGCACAGTGCCGATGCCGCGCGCGATTGCATCCATTTGCATGCAGTCGGTGAAGCAGACGCCGTTGAAGCCCCACGCGTCGCGCAAAATGCCGGTGAGAAATGCGCGCGAAAGCGACGCCGGCCGGTCGCCGTCGATCGCGGGTACGGCAACGTGCGCCGTCATGATCGCAGCGTCATCCCGAATACACGCCGCAAAAGGTGCGAGGTCGCGCACGCGCAGCGTTGAGGCATCGACGTCCAAGCGCGCCGGACCCACGTGCGTGTCGAACGACGTCGCGCCGTGACCGGGAAAATGCTTGAAGGTCGGCGTGATGCCGCGAAAGCTCAACCCGCGCGCGACCGCACCGCCGAGTTCGGTCACGAGGCGCACCGGCGTACCGAACGCGCGCGTCCCGATTACGGTGTTGGCTCTGTCGAGCGCCAAATCGAGCACCGGAGAAAAGTCGAGCGTGCAGCCGATGCGCCGCAGGTCGTGTGCCAGCGTCTCACCAGCGTCGAAGGCAACCTGTATGTCGCCGAGCGCACCGAGTGCCATCATCGGTGGTATCGGCTCGACACCCTCGCGCAAGCGCATGATGCGGCCGCCCTCTTGATCGATCGCAACGATGGGTGCCGGCTGCGTCTGCGCGCGCAAGATATCGGTCAGCTCGCGGGCTTGGACAACGTCTTCGAGATTGCGCGCAAAGAGAATGTAGCCCGCGAACGGCACACGTTGGAGCGCTGCGAGTTCCGCTGCATCCGGATGCGTGCCTGAGAACCCCGTAATGAGGACGCCGCCGGCAAGTTCCAGTGCGTTCAAATGCGGATCGATTGCGCGACGAGACGATCGCCGACTTCGTAGACCGAAACGTCGACGCGCTGTCCGCGGTGTAAATCGGCGAACGTCGCATATCCGCCGTGTTTTTGGTAGAACGTGGTCGCAGGAACGACGGCGACGATCTGTTCGTGCGAGCCGCTGCGCACGACAAACGTGCCGCCCGGATAGTCGACCGACTCGATCCGTCCGCGAATCTCGCCCGCAGGGTGCGCCGAGGGGCCGGTTTCCAGCGAGCGATAGAGGTTGGGTGTCGGCGACGGCGTTTGTGCGAACACCGGCGACGCGAAGCCAAGCGCGAGTCCCGCGATAACGACGAGGACTGCGAGCATCTTACGATAGGCCAAGAGCGCCGTCGCGGCGGCGTCGCCGCCGTCGCGCACGGCTTGGGCATGGTCGCGCAGGGCGACGACGCTATCGTCATCGGCTCGCTTGCCGGCCAGCACCAGCCGCAAAGCGACCAAGGTCAAGTCCGGAGTGCGCGCGCCGAGCATGCGCATCCCCTCATAAAAGGGCGCTGCGGCCGGAAGCGTACTGCGCGCTGCGAGCAACTTCGCGATCAGGTCCGCCTTGCGCCCGGCTCCGCGCAGAAGATACTCATCGATCGACTCGAAATGCATGACCATGCTCTTCGCCAAGCGGCTTGCCGTGCTTCTCGCGCTGGGCCTGGCGACGCCCGGGGCGGCACCGCCGCACGATACGCTTGCCGCTGTGCTCGCCCATATGCGCACGTACAGCGGCCCGGTCTGGAGCGCGCACCTCTCTTCGGTCTCCCACCTGACGCAAAACGGCGAGACCGTCGATCTCAAGAGCGAATCCCAGGGCCTGCGCTTCGCCAGCTACCGCTGCAACGGAGGCATCTGCGAAGGCACGTACTTTGACGGCGGACGTCTCTTCTCGATCAACATCAACGGCACGACCCTTCCCGCGTCGAACGGCACCGATCTGCTGCTTCGTGCCGAACGCACGGTCGCGTCGCTGACGTTTCTCGACCCGGATTTCAGCGCGCACGGCGGACACATTTTCGACGACGGCATTACGATGATCTCCGGCGTTCCTTACCGCACGCTGCTCGTCGCCAACAACGATGCCGTTCCGATGCTGGTGTACGTCGACCCGAAGACGTGGAGTGTGAAGTACATGCGCGACGTCAATGGCGACATGACGCTTGAATACCGCGATTACGTAACCGTCGGCGGGCGCTATGAACTGCCGCTCGAAGTTTATCAAAACGGGGCGCTCTTCGAGCGGTACGAGCGGCGCGACGCGCTTGCGGACGCGTTCGTTACTCCGCACGGACCGGTTCCCAGCTTTTCGTCCACCCCGGCGGCCGTCGCGACCGATCCCGACCGGGCCACGCCCGTCTTCACGTGCACGCTGGGCGGCATCGTCACGAAATGCTTGCTCGACAGCGGGAACTCGGGGCTTTCAATCAGCTTGACACTGGCTGAAGCACTAAAAGCCACGGTGGTCGGATCGTTTCAAGTGAGCGGCCTCGGCGACTATGCGACCGAAGTCGTGCGCGCGGGTGCATTGCAGGTCGGCGCAATGACGCTACCTCCCGCAAATTACGTCGTGCTGCACGACATCGATCGCTTCGGATATCAAGTCGTGCTCGGTGCCGACGTCTTAGGCGCGACCACCGTCGAGCTGGATAATGCGACCCACCGCGTCGTCTTCGGCGCACCAACCCCGCAAAGCGGCTTCACCGTACCCATCGCGTTCGATAGCTTCGTGCCGGTGCTCGACGTGCGCCTCGGCACGCTCCCGGCGGCTCTTGCGTTAGACACCGGCGACGAGTCGAGCATCAACCTCGCGTACGATTTTTACGAAGCGCACGACGACATCTTTCACGCCACCAGCGAACGGCCCGTCGGCGGTGTAGGGGGCTCCAGCGTAGAGTTACTCGGCACGATCCCGCTAGTGGAGATCGGCGGATATTCAATCCAGCAGTCGGCGATCGGCGCGACGCAGAATTTGCAAGGCACGGCACTCGGACATCTGGGTGCGGGGCTGCTTTCGCGGTTCAACGTTACCATTGATTACGCTGCGGGCGAACTTCACTTCGTGCCGCTCGCGCAGCCCTCAGGCTCGCCCGCTCCCTAAGCGTTCGCGGCTATCGGCGCTTATTCGTCTGCAGATCGCTGACCGCGTCGAGCGCGTCCTGCGGCGGTGCGGGTTCGCCTAAGAAGAATCCTTGCACTTCGTATGCCCCAATGTTGCGAATCTGTTCGAGCGTGACCCGCGACTCAATGCCCTCGGCAACCGACGTCAGGCCGAGATTCTCTGCCAAAATGACGATCGCTTTGACGATCGCCTCGTCTTGCGAACCCGGCAGCATGTCGCGCAAGAAGCTGCGGTCGATCTTCAGCACGTCGATTGGAAAGCGGCGCAGATAACTCAGCGACGTGTAGCCGGTGCCGAAATCGTCAACCGAGAGGCGCACGCCCAATGCCTTGAGCTCGTGGAGCATCGCGATGCCGCCGGAGATATCGCGCATCACCGAACTCTCGGTCAACTCGAGCTCCAACCGCGCCGGCGCGATCCCCGATGCGCGCAGCGTACTCGCAATGACGTCGCGTAAGCCCGCCCGCTCGAATTGCCGGGCGGAAATATTGACGCACACGCGCGGCACCTCGATGCCCGCTCCGTCCCACGCCGTGAGTTGCCGGCACACCTCGTGCAGAACGAACGCCCCCAAGTCGTCGATCGCACCCGATTCTTCGGCGAGATGAATGAAATGTTCGGGCGCAAGCAGGCCCAAGTCAGGGTGCTGCCAGCGCACCAGCGCTTCAAATCCCGTAAAGGAGAGATCCGACGCGCGAAAGATCGGCTGATAGTAGATGACGTACTGCGCGGCGGCTGCGGCGCCCCGTAAATCGCGCTTGAGCGAGAGCCGTTCGGCCGACGACGCAATCATGCTGGGGATGAAGACGCGAAAGGCGTGTCCGCCTGAGGCCTTCGCGGCCTGCATCGCCGCTTCGGACGACCGCAACAGCGTCTGCGTGTCGGCTCCGTCGTCAGGGAAGGCCGCCATTCCCGAGCTCGCGTTTACGTAGACCTCGACGTCACCGATTACAAATGGGGCTTCGAACGTTGCGTGCAAGCGCTCGATGAATGACCGTCCATCGGCGGAATCCGTGGCATCGACCAGCAGAATGACGAATTGATCTTCTCCCACACGTGAGACCGTTGCACTCGAATCGACCAGACGGCGGATGCGGCCTGCGATCATCCGCAACGCCTCGTCGCCATGACTCGACCCGTAAAGCTCGTTGACCTCGCGAAAGGCGTCGAGATCGGTGGTGATAACCAGAAGGGTATTGCGGTGACGCTGCGCCATGGCGATCGCTTGGGTCAGCCGGTCCTCGAGCAACGCACGGTTGGGCAGATCCGTCAACGGATCGTACTGCGCAAAATAGGCGATGCGTTGTTCGGCAATCTTCCGTTCCGTGATATCGAACGCGACGGCGATCGTGCCGACGATGCGGCCATCGACGTCGCGTAAGGGCTCGACGTGCCCGCGAAAGGTCTTGCCGCCCCAAATCATTTCATACTCGGCTGCGCCGCCTTGCAGCGCTTGCAAATGGGCGTGCCGGATCGGGAAACGAGACTCATCGGCGAGCAGCGCCGAGCCGGCGACATGCGCGCCGATGAGCGCATCGGGATCGTCGGGGACCTGCGCAAGCTGCGCGCCTTCCACACTAGTGACCGTCAAGCTCGTGTCGCACGATATGACGAGCGCCGGCAGTTGCTCGAAGAGCAGCCGCAAGCGCGTTTCCCGCTCGCGCAGCTGAACCTCCATCAGCGCGCGAGCGCGGCGCAGTTCGGCGTCGCGCAGGGCGCGCTCGGCCGCCGGCCCCAGACGTTTGAGATTGTTCTTGAAGATGTAGTCGTACGCACCCAGGCGGATCGTTTCGACCGCGGCCTCCTCGCCGATCGCTCCCGACACGACCAGACACGGAATATCCGCGCGGTGTGCGCGCAGGATGTCCAGCATCGCCGGCGCGCTAAAACGCGGCATCGAATAGTCGCAGAGAATCAAGTCCCACGTTTGGTCATCGAGAGCGTCACGCGCCGCTTGCGGCTCGTCGACGCGCGCGCTTTCGACGATGAAGCCGTGCCGCTCGAGTGCGAGCACATTGAGAGCCGCATCATCTGAAGAATCGTCGACACATAAGACCCGCAGCGTCACTACATGCCTCCCCCGCCGGCGGAGGGTGGAGGCTCGTTGAGAACCAGCCAATAGAGACCAACTTGACGTACGGCTTCGACGAATTCGTTGAAATCGACCGGCTTGCGAACGTAGCTGTTAACACCCAAGCGGTAGCCCTCGATCAGATCTTCGTCCTGCTTGCTCGAGGTGAGGATGACGGTCGGGAGCAAACGGGTGGCCTCAGTCGCGCGGATTCGCTGCAGCACTTCCAAACCGCTGACCTTCGGAAGATTCAGGTCGAGCAAGATGAGCGCCGGATACCCGTTCGCGATTGAACGTTGCTCGTCGAAGAGGAATTCACACGCTTGCGCACCGTCACGCACGACCACGACGTCGTTGGCAATGTGATTCTTTTCAAACGCGCGACGAGTGAGGTCGATGTCGTCGGCGTTATCCTCGATCAAGAGGATGTAGGGTTTGCTCATAGTGTAAAGTAAAACGCCGCGCCCTGGCCAACCGCGCCTTCGGCGCGGATACTTCCGCCGTGACGATGGACAATTCGAGCAACGGTTGCGAGACCGATTCCGGTGCCCTCATATTCATCGGCCGAATGGAGGCGCGCGAAGGCCCCGAAAAGCTTGCTGGCATACGACATATCAAACCCGGCTCCGTTGTCGCGTACGTAGAACTCGCCTTCGCTATTTTTGCCGACCCAAACCTGCGGACGCTCCGTATGGCGGGTAAATTTCCATGCATTGCCTAGCAGGTTTGCTACTACGATTTGAATTAACTGCGGTTCTCCCTGTGTCTGCAGACAGGGTTCGATCGTCACCTCGACCGTGCGCGCCGTATCGTTCTCGTTCAGATCCGCAGCAACGATAGCCGCGATTGCACTGAGATCGACCGCGACGTGAGCCATAGGGACGCGGGCGACCTTCGAAAGCCGCAGCAAGGCGTCGATCAAATCGGCCATGCGCTGCGCGGCCTGGCGAACGCGGTCCAAATAGCCGCGCGCACGACGATCCAGCGTTTCGCCGTAGTCCTCGAGCAGCGCCTGTGAAAAGCCGTCGATAGCGCGCAGCGGCGCGCGCAAATCGTGCGAAACCGAATAGGAAAACGACTCGAGTTCTTTGTTGGCAAGTTCCAGCTGAGTGGTGCGTTCTTCGACGCGGCGTTCGAGCTCTGCATTGAGCTCGAGTACGCGCTGCTGCTCGGTCTTGCGCGCGGTGATATCGCGCACGTACCCGGCCACACCGCCGCCGAACGGATACAACCGCGTCTCATGCCAGCGCCCGCGATTCTGATTCTCGAACGTCATCGCACGCCTCTCGCGCAACACTTCTTTGTACAATCCCAACACGTGCTCGTCGGATTCGAACGTCGTGGTGTAGGTGCTTAGCGGCGTGCCGATGATTTCGCCGACGCTCATCCCCCAATAATTCGCCATCCGGCTGTTGACGTAGGTGATGCGCAAATCTCCGTCGACAGCGACGAAGGCGTCGTGCATGCTTTCGAGCACTTCGGACATGAGCCGATTGGATTCAAGCGCCGAGCTGAATTCAGCAATCGATTGCGCAAGCGACTGGACAAAGCGCACGTCGCCGACCGAGAACGTTCGCGTGTGCCCGTGATAACAGACGATCGCCCCCTGTGGGGAGTGGAGCGTGCCGATGAGCATTGCAACGCACGAGAGCACGCCGGCGTGCTCCAACACCGCAAGGGAACGAGCGCGTGGATCGATCCGAAGATCCGAAGAAACGAACGGCTCCCCGGTCCGCAGCACGAACGAGAGATGTTCGAGCGGCGGAGCGCCCGGATCCAGCGCTGCGCCCATTTCCCATCCCAAACTTCGAGCGATCGTAAACGTCCCCGTGAGGCGATCGAAGTGATAGACGTCGACGACGCTCGCTTCGAGCATGTCGCGGATGAGCTCGGCGCCGTCTAGCAGCGTTTGATCGTAGCTCGCTCCGGCCAGTGCTGCGCGTCCGAAGTCAATGAGCGCCTGTTGACGTCGCGTAGTCCGCTCGACTTCGCGTTGGGCCTCGATCCGCGACGAGACGTCGCGGAAGTACACCGAAAGACCGTCGGGAGAGGGATATGCTTTGACCTCGAACCACAGTTCGGCGGTAGCCGAATACTCGACGAACTGCACCGGGCGCTGATCGCGCATCGCGCGATGATACTCGCGCTCGAAGAGGCGGCCGCGCGCTTTGGGAAAGACGTCGAGCCAGAACTCGCCAACGATATCTTGGCGGGCATGCAACAGCTTGCGCGCCTGGGCATTCATGTATGAGATGCGCCACTGCGCGTCGAGGGCAAAGAACCCATCGGTGATGCGCTCGAGCACCAGCGACAGATCAGGCCGCAGTGCTGCGTCGGCCATGGGCGGTGTTTCTTCTGCGCTACTCCCAACCCGCCTGCGCGAATGCCGCGACGACCGACTCGACCGCTCCCGCCCGGTCGCGCTGCGGCGAGTGCCCGCAACGGTCGAGTTCGATGCGGTCGGCACGCACGCGCAGCCCGCGTTCGATCGCATCGAGCTGCGCCATCGTTCCGTATTCGTCGTTGCGGCCTTGCACCATGATCACCGGTGCAACGATCGACGGGAGATACTCCTCGATGTTCCAGTCCGCGAACGTGGCATCGAGCCAGATGTCATTCCAGCCGAAGAACGTTCGATCGGCGTCGCGATGATGGCGCGCCATCCGTTCGCGCAGTGGACCGGCCCGATAACTCTGCGCAATTTGCGCGATGCTGCGCAGCGAACACTCCTCGACAAAGACGTGCGGAGCCAGGAGCACGAGGCCCGCGGCGTGCTGCGGATAGGCACCCGCGAAGATGAGCGCGATTGAGGCGCCATCGCTGTGGCCAAGGATCAATGGGCGCTCCACTCCGGCGCGCTCGAACAACGCCGGCAAGACCGTAAGCGCCTCATCGTGCATGTAGCTCGCGGTTCGCGACCGTTCGAGAACCGACGAGAAACCGTTTCCATGACGTGAATAGGCCAGAACGCTATGGCCCGTCCGGTCGCGAAGGCGCATCGGAAGGTCGCGCCATAGCCCGATCGAGCCGAGCCCCTCGTGGAGCATCACCAGCGTCGGCGCCTTTTGCGCTTCACCCGGAAGGCGCAGGACGTCGAGCGATTGCCCTGCAACCTCAAAGCGTTCGGTTGGCACGTCCTTCATCTCAAAAATGGCGGCACCCGCGTCGATGATAGGTAGGTAGATGCTCAACGACCTCGTCACCTTTTTCACCGGGGCTCCGCAGAACCGGCGCAAGTACGCGCGCCGCGCTGGGCCGTTCCCCGCGTGGGTGGCGATCGGCTCGCAATGGACGAACTGCGCGTGCTTGGACATCTCCGGCAGCGGCCTCGGTGTGGTTTCGCCGGCCGCGATTCCCGAGGAAGCGAATTTCCGCGTCCAGCTTGACGGCAAGAACGTCGTCATCCGCGCCAAGCGCGTATGGCAACAGCCGGGCACGGCGCAGGGCAAGCCCGCCTGGCGGTATGGTCTGACGTTTACCGGCATCAGCGCCGATGATTGGGACGCGGTGATTCGGTTCTCCAACAACGATCAAGTCACCGTCGACAACAAGGCACAAAAAGAACTGGAGTTGGTGCGCCTCAAAGCCGACGACGTTGCGCGCCTCATCCCCAAAAAGCTGCAGGATACGATGCTCTCGCTGCTCGTCCAAAAGGGTCGTCTCGCGCCGATCGACGACAAGACCCCGCTCGTGCAATACTCGTACGGCGGCGTGGTCAAGCGCAGCGGCAAAGCCCTGCACCGCCTCTCGATCCATTCGCGCGTACGCGATCCCGCCACGAACGAAGTCAAGGCGTATGACACGCGCTTCTTCTTCGACGATCAGGGCGGCAACGTTTCGATGGAAGAATAGCGCAGCAACATCGCGCGCACTGCGTCGAGGACAGCATCGACGGCCGGCCGGCGATACGCCCACATCGGATCGTCCGGCGGATAGCGCACCGCCATCGTCGCGTTGGTTTCGAACACCACGACGTTGCCATGCGCATCGAGGGTAAAGTCGATTCCGGCGTAGTCCAGTCCCAGCCGATCGATCACGCGCTGCAGTGCGTCCCACGCGCGACGGCCGAGTGCCGCCTGCGGGTCGCGTAGAAATGACGCTTCGCGCGCGCGGAATTCCTGGTCCGCCGCCATCTGCGCGCTGAAATAATGCACCTTCCAATCGCGCGAGATCGCCAAATGCAACGGATAGAGCACGCGGTCGACCGCCATCACGCGATACTTCGTGTAGACCCCGTGCGAATCGCGCACGTCCAAGAATTCGATCGCGAAAAATGAATCGCCGGGAAGGTGCTCGAGCGCACGCTCGATATCCTCGGCAGTCTGCGCGCGCTCGAAATGTTCGCCGGCGTGATAGCCGGGTGCGCGCAGCAGCGCAGGCGCCTTGAGCGCGCGCGCATCATCTCGCGTAACCGCGGCGATCTTCGGCACGCGTACGTCGGTCAGATCGGCGAGGCGCTGGGCCTGCTCGCGTCCGGTTTGCGCGACGATTCGCGGATCGTTGAGCACGCGTTTGCGCGAGGCCGCCAGCAGTGCGCTCGCCCGAACCAGCGCCTGCGTCGAACTGTCGGCTTCGCCGATGGCATTGAAGACCACGTCGTGCTCGGGCAGCGGCGCATCGAGCGGATGTAATTCGACCGCGAGCTTGCTCACCGCGAAGTATCGATCGTCGAAGAGCTGCTCGGTGACCACGTTGCCGCTGCCCAGGGTGATCGGTACGAGTACGCGCACGGCGGTGCCCGGCCCGCAATAGCCCACCGTCGTAATCGAGTCGCCCTGCGCCGCGATCCCGCACTGCGTCTTTGCGACGGCGAGGCCGCGGCGCGCTTCGGAGTTGCCGGGATTGGCAAGCAGCGCCGACTCATACGAGCGCAGCGCCAGCGCCGGCTCGCCGCGCAGGATATAGAAGTAGCCGGCGTTCGTGTGTGCGAGCGAGCTGCGCGGGAAGCGGCGCACCGCCTCGAGCGCCAAGCTGAATGCATCGGCCGATTTCCCGGCTCGATGCAGCCGCTCGACCTCGCGCGCTAAATCCTCAGCTGTCGTTTCCACCGCCTTTATTGATACCAAGCAGATGTTCGGTCGGCCTTCCAGGGAGGCGCGCCGCCACGCGCGCAATGTGCCCAAATGAAACGAACCGCTTGGTGGAATCTTCTCTTACTGATTCCGTTCATTGCAACGCTTTTTCCGCAGTTCTATAACCAGCTCGATCCGCCGCTCTTCGGCATGCCGTTCTTCTACTGGTATCAGTTAGCGTGGACGATCGGCTCGGGCATCTTGCTCGCGATCTACATCGCCATCGTGCGCGGAGGAGAGTCGAATGCCCGCTAGTTCGATTATCCTCATCGTTCTCGTCCTTGCCGTCACCGTACTTGGCTTCTACGCCGCCAACTGGCGCCGAACCGGCACGCTCGATCACATGCACGAATGGGCGCTCGGCGGGCGGAATTTCGGTACGGTTATCTCCTGGTTCTTGATCGGTGGCGACCTCTACACCGCCTATACCTTCATCGCCGTCCCGGCGCTTGCATATGCGGCCGGCCCGATGGCGTTCTTCGCGCTACCTTATACGATCGTTGCCTATCCCTTCGGGATTCTCGTCCTCACGCGTTTTTGGAGCGTCGCGCGCAATCGCGGCTACGTCACCGCCGCGGACTTCGTACGCGACCGTTTCGGCGATCGTTCACTCGAAGTCGTGATCGCGATCACCGGCGTCATTGCGATCCTGCCGTATATCGCGCTGCAACTGGTCGGCATGGAAGTCGTCTTCACGCAGCTCGGCGGATTCTTCGCGCTGGGCGGGGGCACGGTCGCACTCGCCATTTCTTTCATTCTTCTTGCTGCCTATACGTATACCAGCGGCTTGCGTGCCCCGGCGCTGATCGCTCTGGTCAAGGACACGCTCATCTATCTTACGATCATCTGCGCGATCGTCGCGGTCACGCATATGTTCGGCGGATGGGCGGGCATCTTCGACGCAGCCGGCAAGGCGCTCGCCGCCAAACCCAAACCTGCCACGCTGCTGCTGGCGCAACCGCAGTACTTCGTCTATGGAACGCTCGCGTTCGGCTCGGCGCTCGCGCTCTTCATCTATCCCCACTCGATCACGTCGATGCTCTCGGCAAAGAGCCGCGTCGTGGTGCAGCGCAACATGGCGCTGCTGCCGATCTACTCGCTCTTGCTCGGGTTCTTGGCCCTGCTCGGTTATGCAGGTCTAGCGGCCGGCATCAGTGTTAAGAATCCGCAGCTCGTCGTGCCGATGCTCTTTGCCAAGATCTTTCCTGATTGGTTTGCCGGCGTCGCCTATGCGGCGATCGTGATCGGCGCGCTGGTACCGGCGGCAATCATGGCGATCGGCGGCGCGAATCTCTTCGCCAGCAACATCTTCAGGCAGTTCTCTGCCAACCGCGATGCCGTCGAAACGCGCACCGCGAAGATCCTCACGCTAGTAATTTGTCTAGTCGCACTGCTCTTCGTGCTCTTCATCAAGCCGCAGTACGCAATCGGCTTCCAGTTCCTGGGCGGCGCGTGGATTCTGCAAACGTTCCCGGCGTTCGTCCTCGGTTTGTATACGCGTTGGTTCAATCCCAAAGCGCTGCTCTTGGGTTGGATCGTCGGCATCGCAACCGGGACGTACATGGCCGTGCAGACAAACTTCACCGCGGCCTTTCCGCTGCATCTCGGTGGCGGAACGCTCGTCGGCTACGGCCCGTTCTACGCGCTCTTGCTCAACTTGATCGTGACGGTGATCGCAACGCCGCTCTTTAACGCGGCGAGCAGCACGTCGCATGGAACCGATGCAACGAGTGCGGCCGACTATGCGTAGGCGCCGCTAGGCATAAACATCTACATTCCGTCCGACGCCTATCGCGCGAAAGTAGCGAACGACGTCGGGCGGATCCTGTGGTTGGCGCACCGGGCCGATGCCCCGGCTTGAACCGACCGTACGCAAGACTTGCCGGTATTGATCGAGCGCCCAGGCAACCGAAATGGTCACCGCGTTTAAGGCCATCGCTTACGTTTTCGGCAGGATGAAGACGATCCCCACCAGCGCAATGATCGCGCCGCTGCAGACCTCGCCATAGCGCTCGAGCGGCCCTAGGTGTAGGCGTTCGAGTGCGGCGCCCGAGAGCGTGCAGAGGGCCACGTATGTCGCGATCGTGCCGATCGCGAAGCACACCGACATCAGAGCGATCAGCCCTGGTCCGAATTTCGCGGCGGCGAAAAACGCCGGAATGCCCTCGACCATGGGCGAGGATCCCAAAATCAGCATCAGCGAGGTTCGCGACCCCGAGGAATCACGGCGCACTTCGTGATGGCCGCGGCCGTCGTGCTCGTGCAATTCTCGCCACGCGCCGATCGCGATCCAGCCGCCGAAAACAATTAGTGCCGCACCCGAAAGGATGGAAACCAGATTGCCGAAGCGCGCAGCGAAGGCGACACCCGCGACCCAGACGAGCACGCCGATGGCAAGCGTCGAGAGCGTGTGCCCAAGGCCGGCGCCGAATGCGGCCCGCGCGGTTTGCGCGCGTGTCCAGCCGCGCGCTCGCGCAAGGAGCGTGATCGGCACCCAATGATCCGGCACCAGCGTATGCAATACGCCGACAGCGATCACGGCAAAAACGAGGAGCAGCGCTTCTTTAGACACGCGGTCTACTTAGGTGCTTGACGCCTACCCCCTTGGCGTGCGATACTGCGGCGTTCCCCTCCGCGCGAATCTTTCGGTGTTAGCGATCGAATTGCGCACACCTGAAAGACGCTTTATCATTTCAAATTTCGAACAGCTCGGCTTGAAGCCTGAGCTTTTGCGCGCCCTGCGCGACCTCCATTTCACCGAGCCCACCCCGATTCAGGAGCGGGCGATTCCTGCGGCGCTCCAAGGCCGCGACGTCCTCGCCAGCGCCCAGACCGGGAGCGGCAAGACGGCAGCCTTCGGCCTTCCGATTCTCAATGGCCTCATGGACCAGCCGCGCGGCAAGACCCAGGCGTTGATATTGGCTCCGACCCGTGAACTCGCCGAACAAATCGCCGAGCATCTGACCGCACTCGCCCGTCATACGACGATTCGCGTGGCTGCGGTCTATGGCGGCGTCGGCTTCGGCCAACAAGTTACCGCGTTCAAGCGCGGATTCGAGATCATCGTCGCGACGCCCGGACGGTTGATGGATCACATGCGTAGCGGCAACGCGCGCCTTGGTAACGTTACCACCGTCGTGCTCGACGAAGCAGACCGCATGCTGGACATGGGGTTTTTGCCGGCCGTACGACGCATTCTGGAAAAGCTCCCAACGCAGCGCCAAACGCTCTTCTTCTCGGCGACGTTACCGCCCGCGATCTCGGCGCTCGTACGCGACATGTTGCGCGACCCGGTGCGCGTTGAACTCGCGGCCGAGCATATGCCGATCGAATTGCTCACGCAGCGCCTCTATGCAGTCCCGCAGGAGCACAAAACGGACCTGTTCCTCGAACTGCTCAAAGACAACAACATCTATACGGCGATCGCATTCACGCGCACGAAGCACCGCGCCAATCGTCTTGCCGCCGCGCTCGCCAAGAGCAACATCCCGACCGACGTGATCCACGGCGACCGTACGCAAGCGCAGCGCACGCGCGCGCTCGAGAATCTCAAGAAGGGCCGTTGCCGCGTTCTCGTGGCGACCGACATCGCAGCGCGCGGGATCGACGTCGCCAAGCTCGGACACGTGGTGAATTACGACGTACCCTTGGTTGCCGAAGACTACGTGCATCGCATCGGCCGGACGGCGCGGGCCAAGACCGCAGGCGACGCGATCACCTTCGTCGCGTCGGACGAGGAGCCGCTCATTCGCAAGATCGAGTACATAATCGGCCGCACGCTCGCACGCGAGGTCAACCCGCTGTTTCCTGACGTTCCCGCGATCGCGCCCAAGCCGCGGGTGGTCTACCAGTCGCGGCGTCGCCGCCGCTAGGCGCTGACGCCGCCTGCGCTCGGACCGAAGCGTTCCGTCTTGATGCGATCCGCGTCGTGACCGGCGGCAATCAATAGATTGGCGGCGGCCTCGACGAACGGCGTCGGTCCGCACACATAGGACGACGGCTGCATCGCCGCTGCGAACGTCGCCTCCATCAGCAACATTGCATCGATACGTTGGGGCGCCCGCGGCCAACCGTCGGGCGCACTTCGCGTATACGCGAACATGACGCCGAGTCCAGCTTCGTCGCGGGCGCGCTGCTCGAGTTCGCTCGCGTAGATGATCGCTTGCGGCGACCGCACCGAGTAGAGCAATCGAAACGGCGCGGTTGATTTTGCCGCGGCGCGTTCACGGATCATCGCCATCAGCGGCACAATCCCGGATCCGCCCGCGATCAATTGCACGGCTTCGGTCTGTACCGGGCGCCAAACAAACCATCCGCCGATCGGTCCGCGAATCTCGAGTGAATCCCCCGGAGCAGCGGCCTCGGCAAGATAGGGTGAGACCTCACCGTCGCCGATCTCTTCGACCGTCAGCTCGAGGCGGTCGCCCTGCGCGGCGTTCGCGATCGAGTACGAACGCACCGCACTGTAGCCGTCCGGCGCGGTGAGCCGCACGTCCACGTGCTGACCCGCATCGTGCCCGGGCCAGCCGGGAACGTCAAGAACCAGCGTATGCGCAGTCGACGTTTCGCGACGTCGCTCGGTGAGCGTGGCGACCCGCCAGCTCAGTCCCCCGTGTATCGCTGTTCCCGCCACGGATCGCCGTACATGTTATAGCCGAGCCGCTCCCAAAAACCGGGTTCGTCCTCGCGCATCAAGGTCAAGCCCGTGACCCACTTCGCGCTCTTCCAAAAATAGAGATGCGGTACGAGCAGTCGCGCCGGGCCGCCGTGTTCGGGTTCGAGATCGTTGTTCTCGTAGCGAAACGCGATCCAGGCTTTGCCGTCACGCAGATCGGCGAGCGGAACATTGGTCGTGTAGCCGCCGTACGAGTGGGCCATTGCAAACCGCGCCGAGCTCTTCACCCCGTCGAGCAGTGTGTCGATCGTCACGCCCTCCCAGACGGTGTCGAACTTGGACCAGCGGGTGACGCAGTGAATGTCCGTAGTAATGGCGGCACTAGGCAGCGCACGAAACGCCTCCCAGCTCCAGCGGCGCGCGACCGTTCCGTCTTCGGTCGTCACCGTGAACTCCCAGCGATCGAGCGGGATGTGCGGCGTCGGGCCGGCCGAGAGCACCGGGAAATCCGGCGTCAGGTATTGTCCTGGCGGGAGCTTGTCACTCCGCGCGGCGCGGCGTCCGGTGAATCCGCGTGACACGATCTTCTCGTCGCTCATGCCGCGTGGAGTTTGCCGCGAGCGGATTCGGGCCTCTGCGAGTGCCACAAACTTGCCGCACCTGTTTTTGTCTAGGATTTGGCGTCATTTCACAGTAGAATTTCAGGATATCCCACTTCCAGGCGCCGAGGTGACCCCCGCTATGCGGCTCTCCCAATCGCCGGGGTGTCGCGCAGCATTGCCGATTCACTCGGTTTCGCGTCTCACCAACCTCTCCGTGGACACGATCCGCGCTTGGGAGAAGCGATACGGCGCGGTCAAGCCGGCGCGTACCGCCGGGGGCAAGCGGCTATTCTCACCCGACGACGTCGCACGTCTCGTCCTGCTCAAAGCCGCGGTACAATCGGGCCAGTCGATTTCACGCATCGCGCCGCTAAGCGATATGCAGTTGCAGCAGGTCGTCCAGAGTGAGCAGCTCGTCGGTGACACCGACGACGCCGCCATCGAACGCCTCTTGCGGCGCGTGCGGGCGATGGACGCGCGAGGACTGGCGCACGATCTCTGCGCTTGTGCGCTTTCGCGCGGGGCGGTCGAATTCGCCGACGACGTAATCGCGCCGCTCGTGAGCGAGATCGTGAGGGGTGCGCGCGACGCGGACGAACGCGCGGAGCAGCGCCTGCTCCTCCAAGAATCGATGCGCTTTGTCGCTGCGACACTGTTCGGAAAGTACGAGCAACCATCCGCCGCCGCAGTGATGCTCTTCGTTACGTTGCCGGGCGAAAAACATTCCATTCCGCCATTGCTTGGTGCGCTCGTCGCGAGCGAATTCGGGTATCAGGGCATCTTTGCCGGAACCGAGATTTCGGCGCATCAGACCATTCGGCTGACGCACACTCTCTCGGCGTGCGGGGTGGGCATCTACGCGGGCGTCGAACGCGACGATACGCCCCGCGTGGTTGGATCGATCGCCGCCGCGTTGCCGGCGTTACCGCTCTTTGTGGGCGGCGCCGGGATGCGCCGTGTCAAAGGCGTGCAGGTAAGCGAATCGATGCGACAATTCGCCGCGGCATTAGCGCGCGGGGTCAAGAGGCCTACGGAGGGCAGCCCGCAAGTTGCCACTGCTTGAAGGTCTCGCACATTTGCGCGCTCCAGCGCGTTTCGCCCGAACTTGGCGGCGGCATTGCGCCCGCGCTCACGGTACGGTAAATTGCATCGGCATGGGCCTTCACGCTCGCGACATCGGATAGATCGATCCCGGCCGGCTTCATGTGAGCAACGTCCATGTCGGTGAACATCGGACGGATGTCTTTTGCAAAACTCGGACTCACCTGATCGCTCATCGAAGGCTCCTTCCACTCTAGCGACGGCGCACCCGAAACGCGAGGCTTATGCGCGGTCCAACCTCATTACTCGTCTTTGGGATCCCGTGGTCGTAGGTGCGTTGGGTTTCGTACGACATCACGAGCAGACTTCCCGGCTCGAGATCGAGATCGAAGACGCGACGCGGCTTGGCCTTGCTGCGAATCGTCATGCGGCGCGATGCGCCCAGCGAAACCAGCGCGATAGGTTCGCCGGGCGTCAGCTCCGAGATGTGGTCGTTGTGCGGCGCTACGCTGTCGCGCCCGTCGCGGTAGAGATTCATGCCGATGCTCGTGAAGTGCGCTCCGGCGAGCCGCTCGACGGTCGGTACGATATCGGCGAGGGAGCGCGGCAGCTCGGTGTCGATGGGCATTCGCGCGACGAGGCGCGGCACGTCGACTTCGCGATCGTACATCATACGGCGCTCGCTGCGCCACGGAGTCGACTCGTACAAGTCGTTGAAGAGCCGCGTGGACTGCTCCGGCGTCAGCGCGTCGGGATAATAGACGATCGAACCTGTTTCATCATCGACGATGACGCGGGCGTCAGCCTGAAAGAAGCTGAGTTGACGCGACACGGTGCTTACAACGGCAGGGTAACCGTGACGCGCGAACGCGGCCGCGGATTGATCGCAATAACGCCGCCGAGGCGTTCGATGATCTCGAACCCACGGCCGCGCAGCGATTCGGGATTTCGGTGCGCCGGACGCGCGATGTCGTGTCCCGAATCGAGGACGTCGAGGATCAAGTGGTTGCGATGCGTGCGCAGCTGGATGTCAACCGGCACTGTGCCGTGCTCGCATGCGTTGGCGACGAGCTCACCAAAGATCATCACGGCCGTTTCGATATCCGTTTCGCGGTGGCCCGCTTCGCGCAACGCTTGCGCAAACGCATGGCGCGAGGAAGCAACGCTTTTTCCGTTGGCTTGTGCGATCCGCCAGCTCCAGGGTTGCATCATAGCTCAGCCCAACCCGGTTGCCGGCGGAGCCGACACGAGGAGCGACGGGAACGAACGCCCGATGCTCGGGCGGCCGCGAGCTGCCTCGCTCGCCTGCGCACGCTCGCCATTTTCAGGGCTTTCCCGGAAACTCACGGTAAGAATCGCCACGTCGTCTAGCGGGTCGGCTCCCTCGAGAACCTGTCGCAGCAGAGCCGCCGCAGGGTCGGCCGTACCGGGGTCAAGCGTGCTGAGCGCGCCGACGACGCATTGCTCGCCGCTCTCCCAATCACGGCCATATTCAATGAGACCATCGGTGAATAACGTCAGGAGGGATCCGGTAGAGACCAGTACCGATGAAACGCCGTAGGTCGGGTGGTCCATCACGCCGAGCGGCGGTCCGGTTGCGCCGAATTTTTCCAACTCGCCATCATTGAAGCGCACGATCGCCGGCGGATGTCCGGCGTTGGCGAGGCGGATCACGCCTTGCTTCAGATCGATGATACCGCAGATCGCGGTAACGACTGTTGCATCTTGCATCAACAGGATCTCGTTAGCGCGCGTCAACACGATCGAAGGATCGGGCTCGTCAACGCCGATCGAGAGCATCGCTTGACGCACGCGGCTCATCACCACCGCGGCTTCGATTCCGTGACCGGTCACGTCGCCGATCGAGAACAAGATGCGCCCGTCGGCGACTTCGAACGCATCGTACCAATCCCCGCCTACCTGCGATTCTCTGCCCGCGGGTACGTAGACCGCGTGCAGTTCTGCCTGCGCAACCTCAGGCAGACGCTTGACGAGGAACGCTTCCTGCAGCGCGTCCGCGATTCGCTTCTCTTCCAAGTACGCTAAACGCTGAAGTTCGATTTCGTTGCCAAGACGCTGTTGCGTGCTCGAGAGCCAGCCGAGCAGCACAGCTGCAAGGACGCCAAGCAGGATGGCGCCGGCGAGTATCTGATCGACCAGCCGCGACGTCGCAGCTTCGGCTCGATCGGCAGCAAGGTTCAACCGCAAGAGCAGCTGCGAATCGAGCGCGCGAAACTGGTCGACCAGCACTTTCCCGCGAACTTGCAGTGGAATCCCGTCGACGGTGGCGATGCGGATAAGCGGACGCGCGACGGTCTGCAGCCATTGCCGATTGAGCGACGATTCCTGTTCGACCGGCGAGGCATCGAGGTCAAGGCGGCGCAGGCGCATCGTGAGTGACTGCGCCGTCGGCGCGAAGGCGATCAGTCCGGCACGGTACGGCTGCAGAAAACTCGAGATATGTGTGTCGACGTAGCCGCGGACACCGCTCTCCTCGTCGATTTGCAGGCGCAGCAGGCGCGACCGATCGACCTGCGCGAGACGAAGATTCGTCTGAAGCGCTCGGTTGTGATCGAGCGCCGTTCGAATAAGAAAAGCGGCCGCGACAAAGACCACGAGGACTGTGGCGGCGGAGAGAAACCCAAATATCGCTGTAAGACGGTGACTCAGCTTCACAGCTGAGCTTTTGCCTCATCGACCGTTTTGACCAACGGGAAGACGTTCTGCAATCCTGCCACTTCGAAGAGCCGCCGGACCGGAGGGCTCACGACGATCCACATCGCGGCTCGCCCCTTGCGCGTGCGTCCGCGCTGCAAGTAGAGAATCTCGGCCATTGCGCTCGAATCCATGTACGTGACCGCGGAGAGATCGACGATTGGGACTTCGACGTCAGCCAAGGGGGCAAGCTCGCCCCGGAAGGCGTCCCGGCCGGTGAAATCGATCTCACCGGTGAACGCGGCTACCTGAAATCGGTCGTCACTCACGGGGCCTTCTTTAGCGGACTCGGGCGATTTCCCGCTATTGTGCGCCCACAGGCACTTCTCAGCGGCCTTTCGAACCCCGACTGATCATGTCAAAGCTTCGATACGGCGACCATGTGATGATTGACAACCTCGGTGTTCGCGGCGAGATTATCGAGGTCGACACGCGTTCGATCGTGGTTCGCTACAAAAAGGACGATGGCGAATTGATCGAGCATCGTTTCAGGCCCGAAGACGTCACCTACATACCGAAACCGCAACGCGAATAAGAAGAGCCCCCATCGCTGGGGGCTCTTCTCATTCATGGCTCCGGGTGCTGGACTCGAACCAGCGACCCGCTGATTTGGCCTCAGGGATCGGACGGTAAATCCGAGGTCTTCGAGAACCCCGACGGCTTCGGTTTTCCCGCCCTCGACGTCATCGGACGCGAGTACCGCTGGCTTCGCTCGCGTCTGAGCTGTTCCCACGTCACCATGGCAATTCCTCAATAGCGAGAAGAAATAGTTGAAGCTTTTCTTGGTCGTTCAAGCGCAGCGCACCGGAAATGCGATCGAGCAGTTGCGGCGAGACGCGGATGTCTTGCGCGGTTTCGAGGAGCGTGTACCACTCCAAGCTCACTCCGGAGAGTTCGGCGACCTCCTCCCGACGTAGTCCGGATACGCGTCGCCGCCCGACCGACCTCAAGCCGACGTCCTCAGGTCTCAGGCGGGCGCGGCACGTCTTGAGAAAGTTACGGAGCTCTTCCCGACGGGGACATCTTTCCATGTCATTCGTCACCTCGCCGCTATCATAGCGCGCTCCAATCTTAGGCGGCCATGGACAGAAATCCGTACGGTTGTGCCGAAGTCAAGGCCCTTGGAGAGCACGACGGGCGCCCGGCCAAAGCGATTCTGTGATCTGTTGCGGGACCACCGGCTTCGCCGCGGGTTTTCGCAGGAGCACCTCGCCGAGCGGGCGAGTCTCAGCCTGGATGCGATTAGTTCGCTCGAGCGCGGTACGCGAAAAGCGCCGTACCGGGCGACTCTGGCTGCGCTTACCGCTGCGCTCGAACTCGATGAAAACGAGGCCCTTTCGCTTGAAGCGGCTGCAGCGCGCGCACGCGCACGCGCCGGCACGACGCGGTCGCAAACTGCGAACAATCTTCCTGCCCAACTCTCGAGTTTCGTCGGCCGCGATAACGACGTCGCCGGGATCCTGGAACTGCTCCGCGGTCACCGGCTTATTTCAGTCGTTGGTGCCGGCGGGATCGGCAAGACGCGTCTTGCGCTGCGAGTGGCAACGGAGCTTCTCGAAGCGGCGTTTGAGGGAATTTGGCTCGTAGACCTCGCGTCGCTGCGCGATGGACGGCTCATACCCACTTCGATCTTGTCGGCACTCAACGTGCCTGAATCGCCGAATCGGTCACCGCTTGAGTCGCTAATCGCCAACCTAAAAGGGAAGCACACCCTCCTGATCTTAGACAACTGCGAGCATCTGATCCAGGGAGCCGCCGCAACCGCCGATGCCATTTTGCAGCGCTGCACTGAAGTTGCGATAATTGCAACGAGCCGCGAGGTGCTCGGTGTCGGCGGCGAACGCGTCGTTCGATTGCCAACGCTGCCCGAAACAGACGCGGTTGCGCTTTTCGTCGATCGAGCGCGCGACGCGGACAGCCGCTTTGCGTACACCGCGATGCTCGAGCCTACGATCGTCGAAATCTGCCGGCGCCTCGACGGCATCGCGCTTGCGATCGAGCTCGCGGCCACCCGCATCACAATTCTCTCGCCGGCCGCGCTCGCGCTCAACTTGCATGAGCGCCTCTCGATACTCACCGGTGGAAAACGCACCGCGGCCCCGCGCCATCGGACGCTGCGGGCGATGCTCGACTGGAGCTACGAGCTGCTCGATGAGCGGGAACAACGCGTGCTCCGCTGGCTTTCGGTCTTTGTCGGCGGCTTCACGCTTGAACTCGCGACGGGGCTGTGCGCGAAGGGCGAGCCGAACGCAGAAAATGAGATGCTCGATGTTCTCAGTTCGCTCGCAGACAAATCGCTCATCCAGTATGAGTCTCGCCACGATTCGACGCGCTATCGGCTTTTGGAATCGACCCGGGAGTATGCGAACGAGAAGCTTTGCGAACGCAACGAAAGCGCGGACGCTTCACGCGCACATGCGCTTGCCGTCCTGGCTCTCGTCGAGCGCTTCTCGCCGGCGCACTCCTTCATATCCGAGCGCGCCTGGAGGACGCAAGTTCAACCCGAGATCGACAACTTGCGCGCTGCACTACATTGGTGCTTCGGGCCACAAGGTGACGTGCTTACAGGGCAACGGTTGGCCGGGACGGTCAACTCGATTTGGTGGTCGCAGGCAGTAGCTGAAGGCTGGCGCTGGATACGTCACGCGATCGCCACGTGCGACGAGACGACGCCACCGCGCGTTCGCGCCGCGCTGGAGCTAGCGAAGGCCTTCATGGCTGTGCCGCTCAGCGGCGGCCAAAACAGTGAGGCGTTGTCTGCAGTTGAGGTCGCCCTGCGTCTCTACGAGGAAGCCGGAGACGCGGTCGGCGTGGCGATGGCGCAGGGCTGGCTCGGTGGTTACCTGTCCAGTTGCGGGCGCTTGGAGGAGGCAGAGCATCTGCTGCGCGGAGCGCTCGCGACCGCGCGAAAAACTGGAGCGCAACGGCTTGTTGCACAAATGATCACTCGTCTTGCCAACGCACGGGGACTTGCCGGGGACATCGAGGGTGCTCGCCGACTGTATAATGAGGCGTCCGAGATGTATCGGGCGGCGGACTCAATTCAGTTTGGCACTCCGGCGTTCCGTCTGGCGGAATTCGAGTTTTGGGCCGGCAACCCCGAGAGAGCGTTAAGCCTAGCGCTCGAATCAGCCGGGCTCCTCCGCGAATTCAACCGCAACACGCACCTTTGCCGCGCCTTGAGTAACGCCGCGGCGTACGCGGTGGCACTTTCCCGTTTCGATGAGGCACACCGCTACGCTCGCGAAGCACAAGTTCTAGCCATGGATGGCGGATTCGACCTAATGTTGACGTGGACGTTACAGCACCTCGCGGCGATTGCGGTCTTGCGCCCCGATGATGACAAGGAGCTGAGCCATGAAATTAATCTCCCGCGCGCCGCTCGTTTGCTGGGATTTGTCAATGCACGTTTCGCCGACCTCCAGTACCCGCGGTATTATACGAGGCAGCAGGAGTATGACAGAATATTGCCTGTCTTACGCGAGGAGCTGGCAGCAGAACTCGACGCGCTAATGCGCGAGGGAGCGCAATGGTCCAATGAGCAGGCCTTCGACGAGGTCTCGAAGTTCTAGCCAGGACCCCCTCTACTAAACTGCGACACGGCCGCCGTCCACCGGCATCACGACGCCTTGCACGAAGCTCGCACGGTCGGAGGCGAGGTACACAATAGCATCGGCAATTTCATCCACGCTTGCCGGACGGCCGGCGGGCGCCATCGCGGCAAGCTGCGCCAGGCCATCTCCCATACCTTCGGTCCCTTCGGTGAGCGTAGGACCCGGACTTACGGCGTTCACGCGCACACCTTTGCGTCCAAACTCCGCGGCCCACGCTTTGGTGAGAAGACTCAGCGCCGCTTTGCTCGAGCCATAGAGGGCCATTCCCGCCTGGCCGAAGGTAGCAACCATCGCACTGACGTTGACGATCGCTCCTTTGCCGCGTTCTGCCATCTTCGGCGCGAGCTCGCCCACGAGAATAAACGGGGCTTTGACGTTTGTCGCGTAGACGGCGTCGAACAATTCGTCCGTCATCTCGGATGTTAGACCGAAGGGGAAGACGGCGGCGTTATTCACCAAAATGTCGATCTGGCCACCGCACAGCGCGAGTGCGCGGCGTGCGAGCTCATGTGCTGAAGCGGAATTTCCTAGGTCAGCCTTGATAAAGTGTGCTTCGCCGCCCGCACTTAGAATTGCGTCCACGACAGCTTCGCCACGCGCATCGTCACGGCCGGAGACGATAACGTACGCTCCGAACCTGCCGAGCGCGAGTGCCGTTGCCTTGCCAATCCCGCTGGTTGCGCCGGTAATGAGCGCGGTCTTCCCGGTAATACCCTTCGCAGCGAAGTCCATGTGCAGACCGTAAGCCACGGCGCAACCGCGTGGCAGGGCAGTGCGTATCCCCCCTATCCCTGCTACGGCCTGTGCTGTCGCCGTTGCGCCGCCATCAGGGTGATTCAAGTACGCGCTCGACGAGAGCCGTATCTAAGTATTCGGTCACCTCGACCATCCGGCCGCTTGCGAAGCGGCACACGTAACAGTAGGTATTGTTATACGTGTTCCCCGACTTTGTTGTCGCGCGTCCGCGAGATTCGACGACCACGTAGTCGTCCTCCGCGATGAAACGCGTGGCCCGGTTCGTAAAAAGGTCGGCGAACTGCGCGAACACCGGCCTGAGCAGCTCACGCTGCACGACTGCCTTGCCAGAGTAAGTGCGCGACCAGGGCGTGGTGCCGCTAATTGTCCATGAGATGTCGTCCGACATGGAGTCCACGAACGGTTTTCCGTCTCCGGCCTCGAGCGCCTCGAAGACCGATTGCATTATCCGCTTGTTATCAACCGCTGACATCGAAATCCATTCCTTTACTCAACCGGAATTATCGACACCAGCTTGCCATTTCGAGACTTTCGAGCGCGATTCCGGCAGTTTCCGGGCCCTACGATAATGGTATGGCTAACCAAAGCCTGTAATGACCGTTACAGCGTGAGCAAGCGATTTGAATCAAGATCGTCGTGTCTATCCATGAGAGGAACCGCATGACGTCCCTATACGACCAGCTCTGCGCGTTGCGGGACCGGGTGAACCTCAAGCCCGAGGTATCGGGTCCGATGCATCGTCATGTCGAAGAACTGCGAAGGAAGCTTTATGAGATCGGCGCGGTCGGCTTCGGTGATCACTTTCCGGGCTTCGAGCTGCTCGATCATCACGGAGTGACCGTGCGTTCGGAAGAACTGTTGGCCCAAGGACCCCTAGTCATCGTGCTTTTCCGTGGGACGTGGTGCACATTCTGTGACTTTGAGTTGCGATTCCTAAATCAAATCTATGGCGGAATCCGGAGTCTCGGTGCAGAGCTCGTTGCAATCTCGCCACAATCCCCAGCCAGCGCTAGGGACTACCTGGCAGGGCATCAGGTCCGCTTCCCGGTGCTCGTTGACCCAAATGCCCGATTTGCAATGATTCTGGGCCTTGGATACGGCTTTCCCGAGTATCTTGAAGAGCTTTACCGTAACGTCTTCAAGATCGACTTGGCGAAGATAAACGAGGGTGGCTTGTGGCGCCTTCCGATCGCGGGCCGCTTCGTTGTCAATCAAAGCGGGGTTGTGGCCGATGCGCGGTACGATCCCGACTATCGCTATCGTCCGGAGCCCGCGGACATTCTCTCCACCTTGGGCGCTCTTCGGGAAAGCGTCAGCTTCGGGTAGAGCGCGCCACAGGTGCCGGAACCAGACCCTACAACTCAGCTTTGTTTGGAACCTCGGGACGGGCATACGTTAGCAAAACGGACGTAACAAGTGCAAAAGCGACGAGCGGTAGCTTTATAGAAAGCAGCATCGCGAGCGTAAAGAGTCCCAGAGTAAGCGTCGACCTCGTCAGAGCGCGTCGCCGCGCCGCTGCCGGCATCACTTCGTATGCGAAAGCGTGGTACGAAAGATTGACAAGCACGATTACCGCTGCGTACACGAAGACGGGCACTGCGGCTATCCGCGTGGCGGCAACCCACGCCGTGGCGAACGGAACGAGAGATGCAGAAAACATATGCACGAAGTTCCACAGGATGAGCCGTGGCGTCGAAAGGCTCGCAAAGCCCCACAAAGCGTGGTGATTTATCCACATGATGACGATGAGGAGATAGCTCACGGCATAGCTTAAGGCAGTTGGCCACTCTTGGAGCAGCGCGGCAAATGTTGCGTGCGCCGGCAAGCGCAGCTGCAGGACCATGATCGTGATGATGACCGCGAACACACCGTCGGAAAAGGCCGCCAATCGTTCCTTCGTTACGCTTTGAATCATTATCGGTTTGGGATCTGCGGTGAGTGAAGGCGCCGGGCGGCAGTCTTTATTTCACCGTCGGCGCATCTGGGTTGCTCCAAACGGTACCGTCCTGATAACGCACGCGAAGCGGCACGCAAGACATCGATGCGCTGCTACTCAGATTAGCGGCCTCACGTTGCAGGCATGGACTGAGATGCGACGGGGCGGATCGATGCAGCTCCGACGATTAGGGTGAGGATGTCGATTTTTCTCGGCACACGAACCTCTGACTTGTAGGAAGAGACCATTCAACGCTACGGGACGTGGAAACGAACGACCGTAAGCCGCGCTACAACCGGGTGCTGGACTCGTCCTTCGAACAGCAAAACCGAGGAAGTGACGAAAGGCCACCCCGTCGTGGGGTGGCCTTTCGTCACTTGGCTCCGGGTGCTGGACTCGAACCAGCGACCCGCTGATTAACAGTCAGCTGCTCTACCAACTGAGCTAACCCGGACCAGAGGGTACTGCGGGATTCTACTGGATACGGCTACCCAGACGCAAGCGGAGTTCCCTCTGCCAGATGCAAGCTCGTGCTAAGAACGCGCGACGCTGGTCGAAATGGGGTGTGGGTGCACGACGACCGTGGCGATGACCTTGAGTGGAGCCGGCGAGATCGCGGCTCCCAAGGCCTCGGTGCCCGCAAAGGTGACCACGGCGGCGGCGGCAAGACTGACGAGGAAGCGGCCTAACATTCTCTGTACTCCTAAACAATTAGTTGATACCGTTACGATACTCCGGCCGGCCGGGGCCGTCAACTAAAGAATTAATTAGAAGGCGGAGAGGCCGGCGGCCAGCAGGGCCGCCAGGAACGGAATGCAGATCAGGAGGGCGATCTCGACCCCTAGCAGCGTCCACATCCGGCGATAGCCGGCCTCATCGACGGTGACCATGCCGGCCGAGTCCGCCCGGCTCGCTAGACGAATAAAGTGGATCGTCGGAGGAATCGAGAGCAGGGCGATTGCGACGAAGAACCCCATCTTCGTCCAGAAGATGGGGTTGTGCAGATAAAAAGCCGCGCCCTTGACGCCGAAGGTCACGCGCAGAACGCCGCTCACGACGACCAACCCAGCCGTGATTCCATACCAGGTATCGACGCGGCGCAGCGTGGTAAGACGCGCGACGTCCATCCGGCGACGGTAGAGTACGACTTCCGACGCCAACGTGCCGACGAGCGCGAAGATGCACACGAAGTGGAACCACGCGAGCAGCGCTTCGAGCGGCATCTATTGATTGGTGGCCGGCGCGTTCGGCGCTTGGCGACGGATGGTGACCGTTTGGTTTAGCGTGATCTGCACGTTGGAGCCCTGCGGCAGCTGGAAATTTGCCTTACCGTTGATGCCATAGAGCAAGCCGCCGGCTGCACCGATAATCCCGCCGCCGCTCGTATGGAAGATGGTCTTACCAATCGCGTTGCCGAGCAGCATGCCGCCCAGTGTCGTAAGCGCCACCTTGAGCCCGTTCTTGTGTTCTTGATTGCGTTGATCGGCGGTCATCGTCGCCGAGATGTCGACCGTGCTGCCGTCGGCCAAGCGCAGGTAGTCGAATTGTAAACCGATCGATGGTTTGCGCCCTTGCCCGGCCGGCGTCACGCTCGTGATCTCACCGGCGATAATCGCGCCCTGAAACGCGGGGTTTCCGCTAGGATACGGGGGCACGACATCCATCACGAAACGATCGCCGACGTGGGCCTTTCCCGTGTCGATCGTGCCGCGCATACGCGCGTTGATTTGCGCTCCCTGATACAACGTCAACTGTTCCTGCGCGGACGTGACGATTGTCGAGCCGACAAAGGCGGCGAGCAAGGTGAGCGCCATCAAGCCATTTCGAAATCTCATAGCTGCTCCTTTTCACCTCCGAACGCAAGAACCCCGCGGGTGAGTTCCGCGGGGCGCGTTTCTAAGGTACTTGTAAGTCGCTTGCGAGTTGGAGCGTGGCGGGCGTGCCTGCTTGCACGACGATCGGCTTATGACCCTGCGGCGCATACGCGTAGCCGCCCGTCTGCGCCGTCTGTGATGGCGCCGTTGCACCGTGGAGATTGAGATTCATCGACCACACCATCGTCGATTGATTCGGCGGCCCAACGGTGTTCGGCATCGTGACCGGACCCGGCGGCGGCACTGGAACGCCTGGCCCCGTAGCCGTGCGTTGCACGACGTTTCTCGAGACCACGAACGCCCGAATCGGTTCGCGCACGCCGTCTGGGAAGACGATGTTGTCGAACAAGAACGCGATTTCGGCGCGTTCCAATCCGCGCGGCTGGTAGACGCGGGTGACGTGACCGTGAATGATCGATCCATCGAGCGATGGATACGACGGATCGGTCACGCGCAGCTTGAACGTGTCGCCGGCTTGCGCCGTGCGCGAGTCGATGGCCGTCACCATCGCGCAGGTGATACGCGTGCCTGCCTTGAGCGTCGTCGGCTGTTGCAGCGTGGTGACCGCTAGCAACAACGCCCCAAGCGCGGCCAGGAGATTCATTGTGCGAAGTTCGGCACGCGAAGTGCCTCGCCGGTGAAGCCGGTCGCACTGCGCAATGCGTCGACCTTATCGAGCCGTTCCCACGGCAGATCGAGATCCGGGCGCCCGAAGTGTCCGTATGCCGCCGTCTGCTTGTAGATCGGGCGGCGCAGGTTGAGGTTGTGAATGATCGCTGCCGGACGCAAGTCGAAGACTTCCTTGACCGCCTTAGCGATCAACTCTTCGGCGATCTTCGCCGTACCGAACGTCTCGACGAGCACGCTCACCGGCTCCGCGACGCCGATCGCGTACGCGACCTGCAGCTCGCAGCGGTCCGCAAGGCCGGCCGCAACGACGTTTTTTGCGACCCAGCGCGCGGCATACGCCGCCGACCGATCGACCTTGGTCGGATCCTTGCCCGAGAACGCACCCCCGCCGTGACGCGCCATCCCGCCGTACGTGTCGGCGATGATCTTGCGTCCGGTTAAACCGGCGTCGCCCTTGGGTCCGCCGATGACAAAGCGTCCCGTCGGATTGACGAACACGCGGGTATTCTTATCGAGCATTCCGTTCGGAATGACGTGCCTGATGATCTTGTTGGTAACTTCGTTGCGGATGACCTCGAGCGAGATGTCCGGATCGTGCTGCGTCGAGATGACGACAGCATCGACGCGCACCGGCGTATCGCCGTCGTACTCGACCGTGACCTGCGATTTACCGTCGGGCCGCAGGTATGGAATATCCCCGTTCTTGCGCATCGCCGCGAGATGACGCGTGAGATTATGCGCAAGCACGATCGGTAACGGCATCAGTTCCTGCGTATCGCGGCAGGCGTAGCCGAACATCATGCCTTGATCGCCGGCGCCGGTCTGCTCGAACTCGTCGTCGCGTCCGCCTTTGGCTTCCAGCGACTTATCGACGCCCATCGCGATGTCGGGCGATTGTTCGTCGATCGAGACGCTGACGCCGCACGTTTCGGCGTCGAATCCGACCGCCGACTTGGTGTAACCGATCTCGGCAATCGTTTCGCGCACGATGCGCGGAATATCGATGTAGGTCTTGGTCGTAACCTCGCCGGCGATGTGAATCTGACCGGTGATCGCAAATGTCTCGACCGCAACGCGCGAATACGGATCGTCGGTAAGCAGCGCGTCGAGCACCGCGTCGGAGATCTGGTCGGCGACTTTATCGGGATGACCCTCGGTCACTGACTCGGAGGTGAAGAGTCTACGATAATCGCTCATCAGTGCGTGCCCTTCCGGTCAACGTAGCGAGATTCGTTACCGCAGCGCGACGATAACGAGGAGCGATGAGCGAGCATGGTAACTCCATGTGAGCGAAGAGCGACGACGTTAGCGGCCGTTGCGGGAGCGAAGATCGTTACGATTGATCGGGAGGCACGCACTTTAGGTCCCCTCCGACCAGGACGCCATGTACTTCACTTGCTCGGGCGTCAGCGTATCGATCTCGACGTTCATCGACGAAAGTTTGAGCTTGGCGACTTCCTCGTCGATCTCGACCGGGACGTCATAGACGTGCTTCTTCATGCTGGCATGATGCTTGGCAAGATGCCCGGCTGCCATCGCCTGATTGGCGAACGACATATCCATCACTGCCGCCGGGTGGCCCTCGCCTGCAGCGAGATTCACCAGGCGTCCATCGGCGAGGATGCACACCTTGCGCCCGTCATGGAATTCATACTGCTCGACGAACGGACGCGGCACCACCATGCCCTTAGCGAGGCGCTTGATGCCGTCGAGATCCAACTCATCGTTGAAGTGACCCGAGTTGCAAACGATCGCGCCATCCTTCATGAGCTTGAAGTGGCTCTCGGCGATCACGTGATAGTTTCCGGTCACGGTGACGAAGATGTCGCCGATCTTGGCGGCATCGTTCATCGGCATCACTTGATAGCCGTCCATCACCGCTTCGATTGCCTTACGCGGGTCGATCTCGGTCACGATGACGTGCGCGCCCATGCCGGCCGCGCGCGACGCAACCCCGCGCCCGCACCAGCCGTAGCCCACCACGACGACGTTGCGCCCGGCGAGCAGAACGTTGGTCGCACGAATGATTCCGTCGAGTGTCGACTGGCCGGTGCCGTAGCGATTGTCGAACATATGCTTGGTCAGCGCGTTGTTCACGGCGATCACCGGATAGGGCAGCACACCGTCCTTTTCCATTGCCTTCAACCGAATCACGCCGGTCGTCGTCTCTTCGCAGCCGCCAATCATGTCTTTCAAAAGATGATTGTGCTTGGTGTAAATCTGCGTCACGAGGTCGCAGCCGTCGTCCATCGACATGTGCGGCTTGGTCGCAATTACCGATTCGATGTGCGAATAGTACGTCGCGTTATCTTCGCCCTTGATCGCGTAGGTCGGAATGCCGTACTCGCACAGCGCAGCAGCTACGTCGTCCTGGGTCGAGAGGGGGTTGCTCGCGCAGAGCGCGATCTCCGCGCCTCCGGCTTGGAGCGCCAGCATCAGGTTCGCGGTTTCGGTCGTGACGTGCAGGCACGCCCCGATCCTTACGCCCTGCAGCGGCTTTTCGATCTCGAACCGATCGCGAATTTGGGCAAGCACCGGCATATACGCTCCGGCCCACGCGATGCGCGAGCGGCCGGTTTCTGCCAAGCTGCGGTCTTTGACATCACCAGCAAGCTTTTCCGTGACGGGCACGATGGAACTCCTCGAATAAAAAGTAGGGGATAGCCACCGGAGGCGGCGGTCGTGGGGGGAGCTTTTCGAGCCCGGCGCTGAAAGCCCCCGGCGTGGAAACCCTCTCCGAGTACCTAACACAGCTCGCGAGCGAATGGCCGACCCCCGGCGGGGGCAGTGCTGCGACACTGGTCGCAGCCGCGGGCGCCGCGCTGATCGCGATGGTCGCGCGGATTTGCTCGACCAACCCGAAGTATGCGGCGAAGCACGACCTTGCCCTCGAGCTCGTGGCCCAGGCCGATGCGTTGCGGGAAGAGTTTCTACGTTCCCGCGAGCGCGACGAGGCCGCATTCGATCGGGTGGTGGCGGCAACAGCCATGCCCAAGGCTACCGACTCGGAAAAGCACGCGCGACGCGCCGCACTCGAACTCGCGCTCGCGCACGCCGCGGCCGAGCCTCTCGCCGTCGCGCAAAACGCGCTCGACCTTTTGCGCTTTACGGAGAGCGCGCTGGATCTGCACAACACCAACCTGATCAGCGACATCGGCTGCGCGGGTGAATTTGCGCACGCGGCGCTCATGGCGTGCGCGTATAACGTGCGCATCAATCACAAGTTCATGCGCGACATCGCCGCCATCGAGGCGCAGCGGCACGCTCTCGAGCGGTACGAACGAGAAGGCGCTGCGCTGCTCGCAAGGATTCGCCGCGCAGTCGCCCAGACGCTCGCAGTTTAGGGCATCGCCGCCTTGAGTTGCGTTTCGGCGTTCGCTGCATCTGCGCTAAGCTTATCGAACACCGTGTACTCCGCCGCCGTTGGGCGCACGTAACCGGTATCGACCTCGGCGTTGAGATAGGCGAGGAAGTTGCGCAATCGCGACTCGTAGAGCAGCGAGCCTTCGTCGGCCTGCGGGTGCACGATGTCGACCACCGCACCGATTGCCGCATCGAGCTTCGCGGCGGCAGCGCTGCCGGGAGCAACATTTGCGCGCGCGGCGATCGCCGCATTGACGGTTCGATCGAGTTGATCGAGCGCGTCGTGCAGCTTGAGGCCGAGATCGCGCCGCGCCGCAAGGTCCGCTGCAGTCGCGGTGCTGCGCGGATCGAGGGTGAGCACGAGCGGTTGCGTGCTCTGCGCGCCACCGTAGCTCAGCGTCACCGTGTAGCTGCCGGGTACGATTTGCGGACCGAGCAGCGAATCGTCGAGGCCCCCGCCCGAACCCGACGGCTCAAATCCGGTGACCTCGCGCGCGTCGGGATAACGCAGATCCCATTGGAAGACGTTCATTCCCGGCCCGATGCCGGTGAGACGCGCGTAAGCGCGTGCCTTATCTTCGGTTGGATGATACTGCTCGCTTGGCGCTTCGGGTTTCCGTCCGCTCTTTAGATGAAGCGCGAACGAACGCACCACGTTGCCGGCGGCGTCTTTAAACGTAAGCGTCACGGGAGTATGGCCGTCGTACGAGCGCGGAACGTAGAAGATCACGCTTGCGCCAAAGGGCGGGTTCTCGCCGTTCCCTGCGGCGTTCGCGGGGCCCCCATATACGGGCGCACCGTAGGCGTGGGTAAGCCACGCGCGCTCGGGCGCGTAGAGCATCGCACCGTTCGCGCTCGCCGGCGCAGGTTTGGTGAGCTGCTCGAGCAGCGCGAGGTTGTCGAGCACCCACACCGAGCGGCCGTGCGTGGCGATCACGACCTTCCCTTCGCGCGTATTGATTGCCACATCGCGCACCTGCACGTTGGGCAGGTTGAGCGTCAGCGGCTGCCAGTGGGCCGCGCCATCGAAGCTGACGTAAATGGTGCTCTTGGTCGTTAGAAAGAAGAGATTCGGCGCGTCCGGATCCTGGCGAACGGTGTACAGATACTGATCCGAGGGAAGGCCGGCACTCAGCGACGTCCACGTCTTCCCGAAATCCGTCGTCTTGTAGATGTACGGATGGAAGTCGTCGTACTGATAGCGCGAGGCGGTCAGGTACGCCGTGCCCTTGTCGGTATGCGATGGTTCGATCGAGGTGATCTCCGCCCACTGCGGCAACGCCGGTGGCGTAATCGCGCTCCACGTCGCGCCGTGATCGGTTGTCACGTGTACGAGCCCATCGACCGATCCCGCCCAGAGCTCGTCGCCGTCGAGCGGCGACACCGCGAGCGCGGAAACGTTTGGATAGACCTCAGCACTCGACGCGTCGTTGTCGATCGGGCCGCCGCTGGGCGCTTCACTCATCTTGTTGTTGCGCGTGAGATCGGGGCTGATCTTCTTCCACGTCTGACCCTCATCGATGCTGCTCAACACGAACTGCGCGCCGACCAGCAACTCTTTCGGATTGACCGGCGAGAAGATGATCGGGTGCGTCCAGGCGAGCCGGTCCTCGAGCTCGCCGGAGCTTGCGCCTTCGCGATAGAGTGGATAAGGGCTGACGCTATTGTACTCGTCGGTTACCGCGTCGTGCCGCATCATGATGCTGAAATAGCCGCTGCCGTAGTCGACGTTCAAATTGCCGGGTTGCGGCGCGATGAACGTGCTCTCGCCCAGCGCGGTACGCTTCCAATCGCTCGTGAGAATGACGCCGTTTGAGGAAGCGCTCGGACCCTCGAACGAGCCTTCGTCCTGCTGCGCGACGTAGACGTCGAACGGGAACGCCTCGTCGAGCGCGACATGGTAGAGTTGCGCGGTGAGCTGGTTGTGCTCGCTGCTCCACGTTTCGCCGCGGTCGACGGAGACAGTGCCACCGCCGTCATTGCCCTCGAGGATGATCTTGGGATTGTGTGGGTCGATCCACACGATGTGGTTGTCGCCGTGCGGCGGACGCAGCAGGCTAAAGCTCCTCCCGCCGTTGTGCGAAACGAAGAAGCGCGCGTTGGGCACGTAGATCGTGTCGGGGTCGGTCGGGTCGGCGTAGATCGCCATATAATAGAAGGCGCGCTGACGCATCTCCATGCTGGCGTTGACGCGCTTCCAGTGGGCACCCCCGTCGTCCGAACGGAAGATGCCGCCCTCCTTCGCCTGCACGATTGCGTAGACGATCTTCGGGTCGCTTTGCGCCAGACTCACGCCCATGCGCCCGAGCACGCCGGTCGCGAAACCTGGATTGGTGGAGATTTTGGTCCAGTGCGCGCCGCCGTCGGTCGTCTTGTAAAGTGCGCTCCCGGGACCGCCGGAATTCAAACCCCAGGGCCGTCGATATGCTTGCCACATCGACGCGTACAGCGTGTTCGGATGGGCATTGTCCATTACCAGATCGATCGCACCCGTACCGTCGTCGACGTAGAGCACCTTACTCCATTGCGCACCGCCGTCGGTGGATTTGAAAATGCCACGCTCGGTATTATTTGCATAGACGTGGCCCATCGAGGCCGCATAGACGATGTTCGCGTCGTGTGGATCGACGACGATCTTGGCGATCGTATGCGTGTCCTTCAGACCCGTGTAGTGCCAAGTCTTCCCCGCGTCGGTCGTCTTGTAAATCCCGTCGCCGGTAATGAACGTGTTGCGAATATCGGCCTCGCCCGTGCCTGCGTAAATCACGTTCGGATTTGAAGGAGCGACGGCGAGGGCGCCGATGCTGTTGGAAGCGTTGAGCTGCCCGTCGGTAATGTTCGTCCAGGTGGTACCGTAGTTCGTCGAGCGCCACACGCCGCCGTCGACACCGCCGAAGTAGAACGTAAATGGATTCCCGGGCACGGCATCGACCGCCACGGCTCGCCCGCCAATGCCGGGACCGATGTTGCGCCAGCGCAGCGCGCTCAAAACAGTCTGGGCTGAAGGGGCCGGCGTTTGCGCAGCGGCCGGAAACGCGAAAATCGCCAACGATGCAGCGATCAGTGCAACGCTCTTATATCTCCACATACGCGCAGCTTTGACGCGCGCCTAGTAGCGCCTTTACCCGGAGATTGCGTTATGTCACTAAATCGAGGAACGGCGCGATGTCAACGCGGTCGACTTCCATGCCGACGCCGCGCGTGTGGTAGCGAATGTCGTGGAAATCCGCGCCGGCGGTCATGACCAACCCATAGCGTTGCGCCAGTTCGCGAAAGATGCGAACGTCATCGGCATCGTGGAGCGGATAGAACACCTCGAGGCCACGTAGCCCGACCGGCGCAAGTTCGTCGATCAAGTTGCGATCTTTCAAGCGGCCGGGATGTGCCAAAACCGCGACACCACCGGCTGCGCCGATTCGTTCGATCGCTTCCTGCGGCGTAATGTGCAGCGAAGGGACATAGCCCGGCATGCCGCTGCGCAGCAAATTGCGAAATGCCCACTCGATGTCGGGTGCCATACCTTTGGCGATGAGCACCTTGGCCACGTGCGGCCGGCCGATCGCCTTGGCGTCGGGCGCCTCGCGCAGCACTTCGTCGAGCGTAATGCCATAGCCGGCGCGCTGGAGCTGATCGACCATCCGCTGCGCGCGCAGCCGGCGCGCGTCGCGATTGTACGCGACCATGGCGTGCAATTCCGGCGAATCGGCCGCCATGCCGTAACCGAGCACGTGCACCTCGTTACCCTTATAGGTCGTGTTGATCTCGACGCCGGTGACGACCCGCGCGCCCGGCGGCGGATCGAATTTGCCGTATGCGCTCATCGTGTCGTGATCGCTGATCGAAAAGACTTCGACCTTGCGCTCGCCCATGAAATCGGCGAGCTCCTGCGGCCGCAACGTGCCGTCGCTCTCGCTCGTATGGCTATGAAAATCGACGATCATGCAATGCCGCGCAGGAAGACGCGCTTGATCTCGGTCGCGCGTCCGCTCGCGCGATCGATGCGCACGACTGCCGCGCAAAATTGTTTGGTCCCGCTTTTCTGCACGCTAAAGCGGTCGGATAGGCCGGTAAGAAAACGATCGAGCACGGCCGTCTGCTCCATGCCAATGACACCTTCGGTTGGTCCGGTCATGCCGAGATCGGTAATGTAGGCCGTGCCGCCCGGCAGAATCTGCTCGTCGGCGGTTTGCACGTGCGTGTGCGTTCCATAGATGGCCGAGGCCCGGCCGTCCAAAAAGCGCGCAAGCGCGACCTTCTCCGAGGTCGCTTCAGCATGCACGTCGACGATCACGACCGGCGTTGCGGCCCGCAACTCGTCGACCAGCACGTCGGCGATGCGAAACGGATCGTCGACCGTGGGCATAAACGTACGCCCCATGACGTTAAGCACCCCGACCGTCGTTCCGTCGGCGACGAATGTTCCGTGCCCCTTTCCGGGGAGCCCCGGTGGGTAATTGGCCGGGCGCAGCACCCGGTCGCTCGTCTCGAGGTACGTCTTGAAATCGCGCTTATCGAAGATGTGATTGCCGCTGGTAATGAAGTCGACACCGGTTTCGAAGAGTTCCTCGGCCGTCTGCGCCGTCAAACCAAAACCGCCGGCAACGTTTTCGCCGTTGGCGATGCAGGCGTGAATCTGATGCTGGTCGCGCACGAGGGCGAGACAGCGCTTGAGCGTGTCGCGGCCAGGCGAGCCAACCACGTCACCAATCAGTAGAAGGTTTAGCGTTTCTAGCGGCGAGACGAGGCCTTTGCTTTCCGTTGCGATTTCAAGAAATACACCAGCACTCGCGCCTCTTCGCGAAAGCCGACCAGACTCTTGGATTGCGCCGGATCGCGCAGGGCTTCGATCGCATAGAGCGCCGCTTCGTCCTGCGCCGCGGGATCCGCATCGAGATGATCCTCAGGCAGCGGGTTATGTACCAGCGCCTCGGGGTAGCGCTCGCGCAGCAGCGAGACAAGCAGTTCGAGCTCGTCTTTCGAGAACGTCTCGGTGTCGCGGGTCACGTGCACGAACGTCGTCGAACGATCGCCGTCGCACTCGACGCGCAGCGCGCGGGCTTCATCCTTCGCGAACAAGAGATAGCCCTGGACGTGGTCGTCGATGGCGTCGGCCAATGCCGCCTGGCCGCGCTTGTCGAGCCGGGTGCGCAACGCAAACGTCAGCCGCACGTTTCCCTCGGCCGGCATCGAGCGAATCGACGCCAATTCGGGGAAGCGCACCAACAGCGCACATACCAGGCTGACCGTGTCAGCATTCTCTAAGGGAAGACGGCTATTCATGATTGGGCCCACCTGATACGACACGGGCTCCAGGCACCCCCTGCGGCCCACGTAGAATGGTAACAATCGTGAGACTCCGGCAGTTTCCAGCGGTCGCTATCCTGGGGTTGCTTGCCTCGCTCGCTGCTCACGCGGCCAGCTACGGCGGCGACCACGTGGCCGGCGGCGCCTACCACGGCGCACTGGTGCTCCTCGCCCTCGTGGGCGTAGGAGGCTTCGTAGTCTCTGTCGCCGCGCTCGCCTGGCTCGGGGTCCGGCGGCACGCCGACGGAAGCATCCTTGCCGCCGCGCTGCGCCCCCTGGTTCCGCCGGTCGCCGCCTTGGCGGCCAGCGCAAGCCTGTGGTTCGGCGCGATCGAAAGTCTCGAATCCCCGCATATCTGGCATGCCTCCCTTTTGGTGATCGGGCTCTTCCTGATCGCCGCGAGCGTACTGATCAACCTGGCGAGTCGCGCGCTCGTACGCGCGATCGCCGCGATCGTCGTTGCGATCGCCCGCCCCTCGTTTGCGCGCCGGCCGGTTTGTTACCGCCGCCGCTTCGCTCACCGCTCCTCTGCGCGCCGCACGTACTTCGTCTACCGGCGCTTCGCTCGGCCACCTCCGAGCTCGATGCTACTCCCCGTTTAGCATCACTTTTCTCAAGAGGAGCCTTCATGTCTCGATGGATCGCGGCACTGGTTGCTGCGTGCGTCATTTTTTCCGCCGTACCCGCACTCGCCGTCGAAACCGGCATCGTGCACGGCATCATCACCCAATCAGGAACGCCTTCGGGCGGCGCGTCACTCACGCTCGCCGGCGAAGGGTCACGCTTTACCACCACTACCAACGCTCGCGGCGAATATTCGTTCGCGGCAATCCCGTTCGGGCATTATCGTCTGACGGTTCACGTAAATGGAGCGACGGATCGTACGGTCGACGTCGACGTCCAAACCGATGCGGTTGCAACCGTCAATCTCGATATGCTCAAGACGATCGTCGTCACGGCTACTACCGCGAACGGCGGCGTTGGAGGTGCGCCGGTCGCGGTCACGACGATCGACAACTCACAGATCCGCACGTCGCCGGTCAGTGACAGCCTCAATCGTTTGATCGAGACCGTGCCGGGCATCGTGCAATTCTCCTATAACGAGCCCGTGGCCAACGGCTTCCATGGAATCACGTACGAAGTCGACGGCGCGCCGCTTCCGCTGGCGACCACGTCGAACTTCGCCGAGATCTTGGACCCCAAGAACGTCAATTCGCTGGAGGTTCTCACCGGCGCGATTCCGGCCGAGTACGGCGGCGATCGCATCGGTGCCGTGGTTAACATCAGCACCGATCGATTCGAGAACATTCCCGAGGGCACGTACGGAACGATTACCGGCGGCGCCGGCAATCAAGCGCAGGCGCTCGGAGAACTCGATACGGTGTCGCGCTTCGGCAACAACGAACTGTTCATCGACCTCAACTCGTCGAGTACGAATCGCGGGCTCGATGCACCGACGTATCAACCCATTCACGATCAGAGTTCCGGGAGCGACGAATTCCTTCGCTGGATTTCCAAGCTAAGCGACCGGGCGACGATTGCGGCTGACTTCTCCAACCAATTCTCACAGTTCCAAATTCCGATCAATACCGATCCCAACAACCCCAACGATCCGATCTACACGCCGGCCGGTACCGACGACACACAACTCGAATACGACCGCTTCGCGAACATCAACTACACGCAGGTCTCACGCGATGGCAACGGCGTCTTCCAGTTCATTCCGTGGTACCGCTCAACGCGTGTAGATTATGACGGCGACCTAGCCAACGACGTGCAGGGGATGGGCCCGAATTTCGGCTGCTCGCCCGACGGCGATTCGGATAACTACCCCGACTGTAACGTCGACGGCTTTACCCAGAACTACATCAATAACGTCGGCCTACAATCCTCGACGTATGCGAACTATCTCGGCGTGCGCGTCTCGGAGCTGCGTTCGAGCGACCGCCATACCTGGAAGATCGGTCTGGACGCCGATCGTGAGAACGCTACCGGATCCCAGTCATATGCCTGTTATTACGTCAATTGCGCGCTTCCGGGGACGCTCGATCCGATCAGCGGCGCTGTGATCACGCCCACGCCGGCGACGCCGGCCAACGGCTACCCGAACGGCTACTTCCTTTCTGCGCCGGCGCCGCAGGCGCAGGCAGGATCGCAGATCGGACTCTACGCTCAAGACAAGTGGCAAGCCGCGCAAAACGTCGTCTTTGACTACGGCGTGCGCTACGACCACTCGACCGGTTACACCAGTGGATACATGATCGAGCCGCGCATCGGTATCAACATCTCCGACGGCGGCAAGAACATCTTTCATGTCTTCTACGGACGCTTCTACGCGGCGCCGTTGCTCGAGGACGTCCGTGACGCATGTGCCGTCTTCGCTGCGCAGAGCGGCTGCGCGACGACCACGCCGGTCTACGATCTGCAACCCGAGATGGACAGCTACTACGAGACCGGACTGCAGCACATCTTTAGCGGCAACTTCACCGGCTGGGTGAACATCTTCGAGAAGAACGTCGTCAACGTGCTCGACACGACGCAACTTCTCAATACGCCGCTCTTCGCGGTCTATAACAATGCCATCGGACACAATCAAGGCGTGGAGATCCGGCTCCAGGATCGCGCGAGCAACGGGAGCGATTGGTTTTTCACCTCAACAATCTCCGGATCGTACGCCGGCGGCATCTCCGGCGGAACGTTTCTTTTTCCAACCGACGTCAATGGCGATCTGCCGATCTCGTCGCCCGCGCAGCTTGGCATCGAGGATCACTCGCAGACCGTCGACTCGACCGCCGGTTACACGGCAAGGTTCGGGTCAGCGCGCGATTGGTTCGCAACGCTGCAAGCAAACTACGGCAGCGGCTTCCCGGTCGAGTTCCAGAACGTCAATGGCGCAAGCCTGAACGGAACCCTACCGGCGCACACGACGTTTGACCTCAGCGCGGGCCGAATCGTGCTGCCAGGGAAAGGTCCCGAATCACAAGGACTCGGCGTAACGCTCGACGTGCTCAACTTGCTCAATCACCAGTACGTAATCAAGATCGCGAACGGGTTCAACACGACGCAGATCGCCAACGAGCGCTCGTTCATCCTCAAGCTGACGGCACCGTTCTAGAAAGGAACTGCACATGATTACGCGATTCACGGGTTTTCTTTCGGCTCTTGCGCTCGCGGCTATCGCCGCGGGCGCGCTTCCCGCCGCGGCAATGAACATGGGCTCCGGCGTGACGATGACGAAGGTCGCCGGGCCTTACAAGCTCGTGCTGCAGCTCTTGCCCGCCGAGCCGTTCTACACGCAAGATCAATATGCCAAAGAACATCCCAAAGACGGCATGCTGGTGGTGGGCGGAGCAACGCCGGTTGCACCCGATGCGCCCTCGCATCCCAACCATCACTTGATCGTTCACGTCTACGATGCAGCGACAGGAAAAGCCGATACGAATGCGACGGTCACCATTACCTATGCAAGCGCATCGGGCGCTTCGCACCGGCTGCCGATCGTCGAAATGCAGGCAATCGGCAAGGGCCCGCAGTCGACGCACTACGGAAACAACCTCTATCTTCCGGACGGAAACTACACCGTGACCGTCACCGCTAACGGCAACACGGCAACGTTCGCGGTGATGGCGATGTCGAGCTCAATGAAGATGTAGCATTGCGGTCCTAAGCGTCACCAGGACCAAAGCGACCAGACCGAATCCAAAGGTCTGGTCGCTTACTCTTCGCGATGAAATGCGGTCTTCATGAGCACCTCAAATGCAGCATGCTCGCTCCGCGCTCGAAGCGCGACTTCTGTAACGAGCACGCTCAGCGGGTCTAGCAGGAGCTGCTCGGCCCGTTCGGGATCATCCGTCGCGAGTATGGCTACGAGCGCTTCAGTGCGCTGTCGCAAGGCCGTGAGATGCTCCCGCAAACACGCGCGAACCGAATCGATCCGGCCGTAGTCGTAGCAGCACTGTTCGTGCAACACAAATTCGGGAATCGTCGAGCCCGACCGGCTTATCGTAAACGTCGTCGAGGGCTTCATATCAACGTCGAGCGGATCCGGCTGCCTCGCGCGGACGCGCCTCGGTCACGATCAGGACTCGGCCGCCGATGCTTGTTCCGGAGAACTTCGCGATCGCGGCGCTGGCGGCTTCGGAACGCTCAAATTCGACAAAGCCAAACCCCTTGGGTCTCTGCGTTTCGCGATCGACGATGATTCGAGCCGACACGACCGGACCGGCGATTTCAAAGAGCTCTTTGAGGCCGGCTTCGGTCATCGAGAACGGAAGATTTCCGACGAATAGTCTCTTTAACATGGTATCCCTTACAGACGACATTGCTTATTGATAATACCATATCAATAATCTGGTTTCAAGTTTTGCGTCGTCTTGCCGGAACCAAGGAAACCAGTGAGTACGTGACCCGGGCCCTCCTGTCGGTTTCCACGCTCACGGCTGGAACCTCACCCCCATGCTGAACGTGCGGGGAGCGGCATAGTGATTTCCCTGCGCGTTCAGCAGGGTCACGTAGTAGTGGTCGTTCAGAAGGTTCTGAATGTTGAACGTGAGCGCCGTTTTCGGGCCAATCGCAACGCCTTTCTCCGCATCGAATGTGATGTGCGGTGTCTCGGAGCAGAACAATATCTGCGACGGGCACACCGCCGAGGATAATCCGCTGCCGTACTCCTCGTCGATCGAGAACCATCCGCCGCGCATATCGCGTAGCAGTACGCCGCTGTTGACGGTCCATATCTGCTCGTGATCGGCCGGCGTGAAGCCCGTCGGCTGGCCATAGCACGGCGCGAGAAGCTGCGTTTCGCATCCGGCGTTCAAAGAGAGCAGGTGGGCGAATGCCACATATGCCCGTCCGCCACGCGGAAGCGGCTGCGTGTAGTTGAGCATCTCTTGCGATATGCGCCCGAGCGTGTAATTGATGTCTTGGTGCAGCGCCGTCACCCCGACCTGCGTGTCGTCGATGAGATCATTGGCGTTTTTCTGCCAGACGCGGAAGCCCAGATCGCCGCTGCTTAGCGGGATGTGACCACCGAGCTCAAGATCCGTATCGCGCTCGGGTTTGAGATCGAACTGCGTCGGCGTCTGCGTGAGACAGTCTGAGAGGGGAGCACCTGTAGGCAGATTACACTGCAACGGGATGTTGAGCAGATAGGCCGCCTGCGGGCCGACGTTCTCGAACGAGGGCGGTTCGAAGTACCGGCCGATGTAGGCATAGACGCTCGCCCGTGTTCCATAGAAGCGTGTGAGCTTCAGACGCGGGCTGAATGAACCGAAGCCCTGGTCGAACGTCGTCGACTTGATGTTGAAGAAATCATAGCGCATGCCGTAGTCCGCTTCCCACAGGGGCGAGATGCGCCAGCTGTCCTGCGCATAGGTCGAGTAGGTATTGCCTACGTTCGGCGTGTCGTCGACGACCGTCGCCGGTGCGTCGGGTGTCCCCGGCGTGAGGAGCGGCGCAAGGAAGTTGTCGGGCTGCAGCGTGACCGCGTAATACTTGTCGACGAGCGTACCATCCCAGGTCGCGCCGGCTTGGAACGTATGGTTTCCGTAGGTGCGCGTGAAGTCGCTCTGCATGATGTAGTCGAATGCAGTGCGATTGTCGTTCAGCGAAACGGCACACGTTGTGGGCAGGTAGTTCGGATTTGGATTCATGGCGCAATCGGCCGGGGTGCCGCCGTTGCCGTAGGGCGGCGGCGTGAGATTGATCGCTTCGCCGTAGGCAAAGTCGCCCGGC
>Ga0335074_10000507_pt1 | contig 55704 bp, 40 predicted proteins | sample Lox_Sample_23_FD_206715 | JGI IMG/M metagenome (GOLD analysis project Ga0335074, IMG submission 206715) | Soil microbial communities from Loxahatchee National Wildlife Refuge, Florida, United States - Lox_Sample_2.3 | ecosystem: Environmental > Terrestrial > Soil > Wetlands | place: USA...
GGGCACATCGGCTGCTATATCCGAACGAGCGGTGGGATCCGCCCCGAGCCCTTGATCCGATCCGGTGGCGGCCGCCCGCGTGACCCGCCGGGTCCGCCGTTCGGGCAGCCTGGCTCCGGGTTCGCCACGCTTGACGGCCATCGCGGCGTCCATCAGGCGCAGGCCCTCGAAGGCGTCCCTGGCGTACCTGACCTCGCCTTCGAATACCGAGGCCAGGTCCTGCTCCACGTAGGCGCGGGTAAGCGCGGCGCCGCCGAGCAACACCGGCCACCGCGTGGCCAGGCCGCGCGAGTTCAGCTCGGCGAGGTTGTCCCGCATCACCACGGTCGACTTCACCAGTAGCCCCGACATCCCGATGACGTCCGCGTCGTTGTCTTCCGCGGCCGCCACGATCGAGGAGATGGGCTGCTTGATCCCGATGTTGACCACGTCGTAGCCGTTATTCGACAAGATGATGTCGACCAGGTTCTTGCCGATGTCGTGGACGTCGCCCTTGACCGTGGCGAGCACGATCTTGCCCTTGCCGACCTCGGCCGTCCGCTCCATGTGCGGCTCGAGGTAGGCGACGGACGTCTTCATGACCTCGGCGGAGGTCAGCACGAACGGCAGCTGCATCTGCCCGGAGCCGAACAGCTCGCCGACCGTCTTCATCCCGTCGAGCAGCACGTCGTTGACGATCTCCAGGGCGGGCCGCTGCGCCAGCGCCGTCTCCAGGTCCGCCTCGAGCCCGACCCGCTCGCCGTCGATGATCCGCCGCTTGAGCCGGTCCCACAGCGGCAGCGCGGCCAGCTCCGCGGCCCGGCTCTGCTTCAGCGCCTCGGCGTCCACGCCCTCGAACAGCTCGAGCAGCCTGGCCAGCGGGTCATAGCCTTCCCGGCGCCGGTCGTAGACCAGGTCCAGCGCCGCCTGCCGCTGCTCGTCGGGTATCCGCGCGATCGGCACGATCCGCGCCGCGTGTACGATCGCGGAGTCCAGGCCGGCCCGGACGCACTCGGCCAGGAAGACCGAGTTCAGCACGGCGCGGGCGGCGGGCTTCAGGCCGAACGACACGTTGGACACGCCCAGCGTCGTCTGCACGGCCGGGTGGCGGCGCTTGAGCTCGGCGATCGCCTCGATGGTCTCGATCGCGTCCCGCCGGGTCTCCTCCTGCCCCGTGGCGATGGGGAAGGTCAGGCAGTCCACGATGATGTCCTGGACCCGCATGCCCCAGTTCTGGGTCAGGTCGGCGATGAGCCGCTCGGCGACGGCGACCTTCCAGTCGGCGGTACGAGCCTGGCCCCGCTCGTCGATGGTCAGCGCGATGACCGCAGCACCGTGCTCGCGGACGACCGGCATGACCCGCGCCATCCGTGAATCGGGACCGTCCCCGTCCTCGTAGTTGACCGAGTTGATGACCGCGCGCCCGCCGGTCAGCTCCAGGCCGGCCTCGATGACGGGGGGCTCGGTGGAGTCGAGGACCAGCGGCAGGGTGGCGGCGGTGGCCAGCCTGCTCACCACCGCGCGCATGTCGGCCGCGCCGTCCCGGCCTACGTAGTCGACGCACACGTCGAGCAGATGGGCGCCGTCGCGGGTCTGTGCTCTGGCGATCTCGACGCAGTCCTCGTACCTGCCCTCCAGCATGGCGTCGCGGAACGCTTTCGACCCGTTGGCGTTGGTCCGCTCGCCGATCGACAGGAAGGCCGTGTCCTGGCGGAACGGGACGTGCGCGTACAGCGACGCCACTCCCGGCTCGGGACGCGGCTTGCGCCGGGTGACCGGCCGCCCGGCTACCCGGCCCGCCAGCACCGCGATGTGCTCGGGGGTCGTCCCGCAGCACCCGCCGACCAGCGACAGCCCGAACTCCCTGGAGAACCTGTCGTGGGCGTCGGCGAGCCCGTCGGGCGTCAGCGGGTAGCGCGCACCGTCCTTCGTGAGCTCAGGCAGCCCGGCGTTCGGCTCGCAGGACAGCGGTACCGGCGAGTGCGCCGCCAGGTACCGCAGGTGCTCGCTCATCTCCCAGGGACCGGTCGCGCAGTTCAGCCCGATCATGTCGATGCCGAGCGGCTCCAGGGCCGTCAGCGCCGCTCCGATCTCGCTGCCGAGCAGCATCATGCCCGTGGTCTCGATCGTCACCTGCGCGATGATCAGCGCTCCGGGAGCTAGGAGGGCCGCGGCGCGCCTGGCCCCGATGATCGCCGCCTTCGCCTGCAGCAGGTCGTAGCAGGTCTCGATGATCAGCGCGTCGGCGCCCCCGCGCAGCAGTCCCTCCGCGTTGGCCTGGTAGGCGTCGCGTAGCTCGCCGAACGCGATGTGGCCGAGCGTGGGCAGCTTGGTGCCCGGGCCCATCGAGCCGAGTACCCAGCGCGGCCGGTCCGGCGTGGCCCTGCGATCGGCCGCCGCGCGGGCCAGCCGCGCTGACGCCAGGGAGAGTTCCCCGACCCGGTCGGCGATCCCGTACTCACCGAGGTTGGACAGGTTGGCCCCGAACGAGTTGGTGGTCACGCAATCCGCGCCCGCCTCGAGGTACGCCTCGTGGATCCCCGTCACGATATCGGGCCGCGTCACGTTCAGGATCTCGTTGCAGCCTTCGTATCCGGCGAAGTCATCGAGGGTTGCATCGCTGGCCTGAAGCATGGTACCCATCGCCCCGTCGGCCACCACGACGCGCTCGGTGAGGGCGGACCGTAGTGTGCTCATCACCGACCATCCTAAGAGCTCTGGACGCAATTTCCCCAGCCAGTCCCAGACACGCAAGGCGATAACCCATTGAGCAAGGCTGACCACGTAGGCTGTAGGGACGGGTTGCGTCGTGCTTGGGGAGGTGTCCAGTCATCGAATTCAACGACATCGGCGGGCTCACATCCCCGGTCGCCATCGCCGGCTTCGAGGGCTGGAACGACGCGGGCGAGGCAGCCAGCGGCGTGGTCAATCACCTGGGCATCGCCTGGCAGGCGACCCCGATCGGCGCCATCGATCCCGAGGACTACTACGACTTCCAGGTCAACCGGCCGGTCATCGAGATCGAGGGTGGTCACACCCAGCGCCTGGTCTGGCCCACGACGAGGATCTCGGTCGCCTACGCGCACCCCGCCGACGAGTCCGTGCCGCCCACGGGGCTGAACCGGGACGTCGTCCTGGTACATGGCATCGAGCCGAACATGCGCTGGCGGGCGTTCAGCGAGGAACTGGTCCAGGGTCTGGAGACCCTGGGCGTGGAGCTCATCATCTTGCTCGGGGCGCTGCTGGCCGACGCGCCGCATACCCGCCCGGTGCCGGTATCCATCGGGTCGTCCAACGCCAAGCTGGCCGCCGCGGCCGCCGCCGTCGGCGGCGGTAGCCGGGTGGACTACAAGGGCCCCACGGGGATCGTCGGAGTCCTCCAGTACACCTGCGCCGCGGCGGGCATCCCGACCGTATCGCTGTGGGCTCAGGTGCCCCATTACGTGGCGCAGCCGCCGAGCCCGAAGGCCACGCTGGCGCTACTGCGCGGCGTGGAGGACATCCTGGACGCGCCGCTGCCGCTGGCCGACCTGCCCGAGGAGGCCCGCGCCTGGGAGCGCGGCGTCGATGAGCTCGCCCAGCAGGATTCAGAGGTCGCCGACTACGTACGGACCCTGGAAGAGGCCAAGGACGCGATGGATCTGCCCGAGGCCAGCGGGGACGCCATTGCCCGCGAATTCGAGCGCTACTTCAGGCGCAACGGCGCCGCCGGGGACTCACCGGAGCCGGGCGCCAGCTGAGGCGGCGGGCGGGCTCGGATCGGCTGGGCTCGGATCGGCTGGGCTCGGATCGGCTGGGCTCGGATCGGCTGGGCTCGGATCGGCTGGGCTCGGATCGGCTGGGCTCAGATCGGGGGCCACGGGACGGCGGGCCAGTCAGCGGGCGGGTAGGGGTGGACCCGGTGCTCGAGCAGCGTCTCGATCCTTCCCCGGGTGGCGCTGATCTCGCTCGCGGTCAGCAGCCCGGCCAGTTCCGTGGCCAGGCCGCCCTCGGTGAGCTGGACGTTCAGGCGGCGTAGCGCGTCGAGTGACCGCCGGGGCAGGGTTTTCCCGCGCCATTGCCACAGCACGGTCCGCAGCTTGTAATCCTCGGCGAAGCAGACCCCGTGGTCACACCCGTACAGGTGCCCGTCGGCCACCGGCAGCAGGTGGCCTATCTTCCGGTCGGCGTTGTTCACCACGGCGTCGAACACGGCCATGTCGCGCAGGCCGGCGTGATCGGTTCGGCGGGACAGCGCGATCAGGTCCACCTCGGGATCGTGGTCGATCCACAGCTGGCACATGCCGGGCCCGAACGGCCCGTCGCGCATGACCGTCGGCGGGACGACGTCCCAGCCGGCGGCCCGGGATACGGCGTAGGCAGCGACCTCCCGTCCGGCCAGGCTGCCCGCCGGGAAGTCCCAAAGGGGACGTTCGCCCGCGATCGGCTTGTAGACGCAGGCAACAATGTCCGGGGGGGCGACCCCCCTGGACCCCCCGCGCACGGGGGGGGGGCTCCCCGCCCCCCAGTACCCCCCTGGCCCCCCTGGCCCCTCTCGGCGCTTGGCGTTTCTGGCGTTCCTGGCTCCCTTGGCCGTCTTCGGTTCGCGACCGCCGAGGTTGATCGTGCAGTACAGCGTGGCGTTCGATGCATCCACCAGCCGACCCTTGACTTCGAGCTTCCCGGTGGCGAGCAGGTCAAGGGCGGCCTGCTCGGACCGATCGCCTTCGGGCGGGGATCCCTTCGCGTCAAGCATGGGCGGCGCGGTGACCGTTCTGCCTGGGGCAGACGTGCCCGTCGGTGTCCAGGGGCAGGCCGCACAGCGGGCACGGCGGGCGGCCAGCGGCGACGATCTTGGCGGCGCGCTGGGCGAAGGCGCGCGCGGCGCCCGGGGTGATCCGCACCCTGAGCACTCCGGGCCCGTCGGCTGGCACGTCCTCCGCGAGCGGCTCAACCGGCTCGTCGGACTCTTCCTGGGCCTCGATGACCACCATGCCGCCGTCGCCGTCCCAGGCCAGGGCGATCGCGCCGACCCGGAAATCCTCGAGCAGCGGAAGGTCGAGCGGCCCGTCGTCCTGTAGCGCCGCGGGAGCCGCGGCGGGAACCTCGGGTGACCCGCCGGTGCGCCTGAGCACCTCGTCCAGGAGCTCATCGATCCGTTCCGCCAGCAAGCTGACCTGCAGCTTTTCCAGCACCACGCTGGTGACGCGACCGCTGGAGGTCGCCTGCAGATAGAAAGTCCGCTCTCCTGGCTGCCCGACCGCGCCGGCCACGAACCTGTCCGGCGGGTCATAGAAGTAGACCGGCATAGTCCTATCCTTGCGCGTCCGCCGGCTCTTGACGAGCCGGGTGAAGTGCATCGGCCCGGGTGGCCCCGGGCCCGGGCGTCCCGGTCACCCCGGCGTGCCCGTTGTATCCGTCTCCGCCAGAACCTCCGCCGACGGCCGCGTCACTCGCCGCGGCGTCGCGGACCCCGGAGGAATCGGACCGGTGCCGGTCGGGACGGGGCATGAGATCCTCCACCCCGCCGCCCCTGTCGTTCATCCGGACCAGGAACGGCCGCAGCGGCGTGTACCTGATCACCGTCAGCGAGCAGGGATCGGCCTGGATCCGCTGGAGTTGATCGAGGTGCAACCCCAGGCTATCGGCGACGATAGCCTTGATGACATCACCGTGGGAGCAGATGAGGTAAGTAGCGTCCTTACCGAGCCTGGCGTTCCAGTCCCTGACCGCCGCCACCGCGCGGTGCTGCATATCCGGCATGGACTCCCCCTCGGGACCGGGGAAGCGCACCGCGCTCGGGTGAGCCTGCACGACGCGCCAGAGCTGTTCGGCCGCCAGCTTCTTCAGCGGCCGGCCCGTCCAGTCCCCGTAGCGGCACTCCCCCACCCGGTCCTCAGCGATCACCTCCTGGCCGTCCCGCCCGGCGGCGATCGCCGCCGCGGTCTGCATGCAGCGCTCCAGCGGGCTGCTGACGATCGCGGCGAGCGGGAGCGGGGCGAGCCTGGCGGCCAGCGCCGCCGCCTGCGCCTGGCCGCGATCGTCCAGGGTGATGCCCGGAGTCCATCCGGTCAGCACGTGCCCGGTCGTCGCGGTCAGCCCGTGCCGCACGAGCAAAACGGTCGTCACGCCATCCGACTGTAGTCGCCGTGCTAGCCCCGGGGGGACGACCCCCCGGGACCCCCCCGCTCACGGAGGGGCTTCCCGCCCCCCCGTACCCCCCTGGTCCACCCGGACGACGAACAGCGCCGAGCCGAACTGCACCATGTCTCCGGGGCGCAGCGGGACCGGCTCGCGGACCAGCCAGCCGTTGATCCGGGTGCCGTTGTGCGAACCCAGGTCAGACAGCAGCCAGCCCTCCTCGCCGCGAGTGAGCTCGGCGTGGCGCCGTGACACCGACATGTCGGAGATGCGCAGGTCACAATCCTGGGTACGCCCGATGATAAAGGTGGTCCCGCTGCCACGCGGAAAGTCCAGCGGGGCCGGCGCAGGCGGCTCCGCGGCTCCGCTGGGCCGCCCGGACCAGCCCGCCGAGTACACCACCGGCCCGTAAGCTCCCGGCGGAAGCCCCGGCCCCGGGGGGAGCAAGGGCGTGACGGAGGCGTCCGGCTGGTCGTCATCGTCGTCGCGACCCCGGCCCAGCAGGGCGGCCTTCACCCGCGCCAGCAGCCTGGTCCGGCGCGGCGGCAGGTCGGTGAACAGGCGCTCCAGCTGACCGCGGTTGCGCGCGCCGAGGGCGGTCTCCATGCGGAAGATGAAGGTCTCGTGCGACAGCCGGCCGTCGACGTACTCCTTCCTGAGCTCGTCGATGACGTGGTCACGCTCCGCGTCAGAAGCACGGAGAAACGCGGGCGTTGCGGGCCTGTCCGCCGACCCTCCCATGAATGGAGTATCTGCATCATCTGCGTCCAGGGCAAGCCAATGCCGCGGATGGACGCCTCCGCCCCCCAGCCGGCCGCCGGGTCTAGAACGGGTCGGCGGTGCTCGTCATCGCGTGGACATCGGCGGGCGCGCCGTTCGCGGTCTGCAGCGGGAAGTGGCAGGCGGCCACGTGGCCGGGACCGAAGCTCCGCAACTGCGGCTCTTCGACGGAGCAGATCTCCTGCGCGTACTTGCACCTGGTGCGGAACCGGCAGCCCGACGGCGGGTTCACCGGGCTGGGCAGCTCGCCTTTGATGGCGACCTCCCGCTTGGCCCGTTCGGTCGTCGGCTTGGGCGCCGGGATGGTGGCGATCAGGCCGGCCGTGTACGGGTGCGCGGCCCGCTCGTAGATGTCCTGCGCGTTCCCGAGCTCGACCATCTTGCCCAGGTACATGACGCCGATCCGGTTGGCCATGTACTTGACCACCGCGAGGTCGTGCGAGATCACGACGTAGGTCAGGCCGTGCGAGGCCTGCAGGCGCTTCATCAGGTTCAGCACCTGGGCCCTGATCGACACGTCGAGCGCGCTGACGGGCTCGTCTGCCACGATGAGCCGCGGGTTCAGGGTGAGCGCCCTGGCCAGCCCGATGCGCTGGCGCTGGCCGCCGGAGAACTCGTGCGGGTAGCGCTCGACCGCGTTCCGCGGCAGTCCAACCTCGCCGAGCAGCTCGAAGACCCGATCCCGCTGGGACCGCTTGCTGCCGAGGTGCTGCACGGCGAGCGGCTCGCCGATGATCGCGCCGACGCGCATCCTCGGGTCGAGCGACGAGTGCGGATCCTGGAACATGAGCTGCAGGTCACGGCGCTTGCGCCGCAGCTCGGCGCCGCGCAGTGCGGACACGACCTGGCCACCCAGGGTAACCTCGCCTGAGTTCGGCCTCTCCAGGGCCACGATCATCTTGCCGATTGTCGTCTTCCCGCAGCCCGACTCGCCGACCAGTCCGAACGTCGTGCCGGCCGGCACGGAGAAGGACACGTCGGAGACGGCCTTCACGCTGGCCACCTTGCGCTGCATGATCCCGGAGGTGACCGGATACTCCTTCACCAGGTTGCGCAGCTCGAGCAGCGGGACCGCGCCATCCCCGCCCGCCGCCGGCTCGAGCGGGCGCTCCGTCACCTGGAGGCGGCCGTCGGCCGTCTGCGTCAGCCCCGCCGCCACGACCGCGGGCGCGGGTTCGGCGCTGTCCGCGCCGGCCTCAGGATCGACGTCAATGTCGAACGTTTCCGCGTCGGCCAGCGGGGCGTCGGGGGTCAGCGCGGGCTCGCCGGCCGCCGAGGCCTCCTCGATGCTCGCGGTGTCCGCCGCGAGCAGCCCGGTGCTCGCGGCGTCCGGCCCGCCCTGCCCGATCACGGTGAGGGCGAGCGGCCCGTCGACCGGGTGCCAGCAGGAGAACCTGTGGTCGAAGGTCTTTCCCGACAGCGACGGCTCGTCGGTCCGGCACTTGTCGGTCGCCCGGGAGCACCGGGCGGCGAACCGGCAGCCCTGCGGCGGGTGCGACAGGTCCGGCGGGAGGCCGGGAATGGCGTGCAGCGCCTTTCTGGCGTCCTGGTCGAGCTGGGGGATGGAAGCCAGCAGCGCCTGGGTGTAGGGGTGGTGCATCTCGCTGAACAAGTCCATCACCCCGGCGGTCTCCACCACCCGGCCCGCGTACATGACGTTGACCCGGTCGGCGTTCCCGGCGATCACGCCCATGTCGTGCGTGATCAGCAGCATCGCCATGCCAAGCCGGTCCTTCAGGTCCTTGAGCAGGGCGAGGATCTGCGCTTGGATGGTGACGTCCAGGGCGGTCGTGGGCTCGTCGGCGATGAGCAGCTTGGGTTCGTTGGCCAGCGCCATCGCGATCATCACGCGCTGCCGCAGGCCGCCGGACAGCTGGTGCGGATAGTAGTCCAGGCGCTCCTTAGGCCGGGGCAAGCCGACCAGGGTCAGCACCTCCACCGCCCGGTCGAGCGCTTCGGCCTTGGTGGCCTGCTTGTGCAGCCGCACCGGCTCGGCGACCTGGTAGCCGATGGTCTTGGTCGGGTCCAGCGAGGTCAGCGGGTCCTGGAAGATCATCGCGATCTCGTTGCCCCGGACCTGCCGCAGTTCCTCACCCTTCAGGCCGACGAGTTCGCGGCCCTCCAGCTTGATCGAGCCCCCGACGATGGACCCGCCGGGCGGTAGCAGCCCCATGATCGACAAGCCCGTCATGGACTTGCCGCAGCCGGATTCCCCGACGATGCCGAGCGTCTCCCCGGCCTCGACGCGCATGTCAATGTTGCCGACGGCCTGCACGACGGACCTGGTGAGCTTGATGTGCGTCGACAGGTTCTCGATCTCAAGGACTGGGGCCATCAGGCCGCTACCTCTCGTTGATGGTGGCTGTGTCGATCATCGCACCCGCGCGGCGGGCGACCGCTACCGGCGTCTCAGCCGTACGTCCATGGCGTCACGCAGGGCGTCGCCGATGAAGTTGAGCGCCATCACGGTCAGCACGATGCAAGCGCCAACCGGGAAGATGAGCCACCAGTAACCGTCCTGCAGGTACCCGCTGCCGTCGGCGAGCTGGTCGCCCCAGTCGACGCTTGGGTAATGCAGGCCGAAGCCGAGGAAGCCGACGTAGGAGACGGTCAGGATCGCGTCCGCGACCTGGAACGTCACGTTGACGATGACCACGCCGAGCGCGTTCGGGATCAGGTGCCTGAAGATCAGCCTCCAGTTACCTGACCCTGATGTTCGTGCCGCCAGGACGAAGTCGCGCTCCCGTAGCGTCAGCACCTCGCCGCGAACCAGCCGGGCCGGAACCTGCCAGGCGAAGCTGCCGATGACCAGACTCAGCGACAGGACGGTCGCCCCGAATTTGACGGCCAGGATCAGGACCACGAACAGGAACGGAACCGAGAGGAACACATCGACCACGCGCATCATGGCCGAGTCGACGACCCCGCCGGCCAGGCCCGACACGGCCCCCCAGATGGTGCCGATCGCGATGGCGACGAACGCGGCGAACAGGCCGATCTCCAGCGCGGCCTGGCCGCCCTTCATCATCCGGCCGAGCTCGTCAAAGCCGCTGGTGTCGGTGCCCAGGATGTGGGCGCCCGACGGCGGCTGGTTCGCGATGATGAGGTTGGTGTCGAGCTGGTCGGTGTGGTAGATGAGCGGACCGATGAAGCTGAAGAGCACGAAGAAGATGAGCATGCCGAAGCCGATCACGGCGAGCCGGTTGCCCATGAACTCGCGCAGTGCGAGCCGCCACCCGCTCTGGACCGCCCCGATTTCGCCGCCCTCGGGGGCGCGCTGGATGTCCAGCGGCGGCAGGGATTGTGCTGCCATGTCTACCTCCTTCCTCAGGCCATCCGGATGCGCGGATCGGCGACGGTGAGCGCGATGTCCGCGACCAGATTTCCGACGATTACCAGGACGGCGCCTATCAGGGTGTAGGCGAGCATCACCGGGTAATCGACCTTCGTCAGGCTCTCGAAGAAGAGCAGACCCAGGCCCGGGTAGTTGAACAGCGACTCGGTGATCAAGTTGCCGGCCAGCAGCCCGGGCAGCGACAGCCCGATCAGGGTCACCATCGGCAGGCTGGCGTTGCGGACCAGGTGCCGCATCAGCACCAGCCGCTCGGGCAGGCCTTTTGCACGGGCCACCTTGATGTAGTCCTGCGCGAGGACGTCGATCGACGCTGATCGCATGTACCGTGAGAAGCTGGCCACCGTGATCAGGGCCAGCGTGAAGATCGGCAGCGTCATGGAGTACCAGTCGCCCATGACGTAGAACACGTTCGTGGACTGGCTGGCCTCGAAGTTGAAGATCGGGAGCGAGAGCGAGAAGACCTGGATGAGGATCAGACCGAGGAAGAACGACGGCATCGAGTACAGGATGAACGCCGCGCTGGTGGCCAGGTTGTCGCCGATGCTGTTGCGCTTGACCGCCTGGAAGATCCCCAGCGGCAGGGCGATGATCACCGCGATGATCAGCGAGATCCCGGACAGGTAGGCGCTGCGCGCGACCCGCTCCTGGAACAGCGCGAACACCGACTGGTTCTCTACGTAGGAGTAGCCCAGGTTGCCCTTCAGCAGGTCCGCGCCCTGGCCGCCGTGAGGGAGGATGCCCACGTAGTGCAGGTACTGCACGATGACCGGGTCGTCATAGCCGTTGGCCTTGTTCCAGGCGGCGATCTGGACCGGTTTCGCCGACAGGCCCAGCACATCCCTGGCCGGTGAGGGGTAGGCCGCGTGCAGCAGGAGGAAGATGAAGATGGAGACGCCGATCAGCACGATGATCGAGGTGATGATCCGGCGTATCAGGTAGGTGATCATTGGTCCCTGCCTTCCCTGCGCGGCATATCACGCCGCGAGGAGCGTACGAGGCACTTCCGCAGGTCGCGCGCCGGCCGAAACGCTGCCCTGGTCTCCGGTGTACCACCGGAGACCAGGGCAGTCCAGCGTCGAGCGGATAGTTACTTGTTGAAGTACCAGAACTCAGGCGTGGCGTAATACTGGGTCAGGTTCTCCCAGGCCTGCGGGTTCACCGCCGAGAGCGTGTTCTTCCAGGCCCAGATGACGTCCGGGTTGGGCTGGAACTGCACGGGCTGGTTCTCCGTCAGGAACGACGCCTCTTTCTTCACCGCCGCCGGGTCGCCGCCTGCAATCGAGGCGTTGATCAGGGCGTTGGCGGTCGGGTTGGTGTAATCGCCTTCGTCCTCGGGTCCGCCGGTGTTGAACAGGCCGAACGTGGTCGGGTACGGCACAATCGCAAAGCCGCCGAAGTCGTCCATGGCCCACTTGTTCTCGTTCGCCGGCGCGGACGGGTCCAGGTAGTTGGCGATGATGTAGTTGAAGTTGCTGCTGGACAGCGCGATGCTGATACCGGCCTGCCTGGCCTTGGACACGAAGTCGGTGGCCTGGTAACCGATCAGCGCCGGAGAGGAGCTGTAGATGTAGTTCCACGCCAGCTTGGTGCCCGCCGGGATGCCCGCGCCGCAGTCCCCGGCGGCGGTGCCGGCCTTCGCGCACACGTCCGTGCCGCCGGGGTTGACGGTCCAGCCGTGCGCCTTCAGGATGCTGACCGCGTCGGAGACGCTGAACGGATACGGGTCGGTCGCCGCGTTGGACGGCAGGTACGGGCTCTGCGGGTAGGCCGGGATCGGCCCGTACGAAGGCGCGCCCGCGCCGTGCATGAACGCGGTGACCCAGCCCTGGTCGTCCACCAGGTGCGCCAGCGCCTGGCGCATGTACAGCTGGGCGATGATGTTGTTGAAGTCGCCGGTCGTGTCCTTGAAGTTGTAGACCGCGAGTGTCATGCCGAAGACCGGCTCGCCGAAGTAGCTGTAACCGAGCCGCAGGACCGTCGGCAGCTGCGGCACGTCGTTGAAGTCGACGTAGGCGACGTCGATCGCGCCCGCCCTGATCGCGTTGAACTCCGCGGTGTTCGAGGTGAACGGGACGCCCTGGAAGTTCGACATCGGGGTCACGTGCGGGCCGCCGTAGGTGGTGTTCGGCACCATGGTGAACCCGCCGGTAGTGGCGTTGTAGGCGGAGATCTTGTACGGCCCGTCGACCACCTGCCACAGCGGGTTAGTCGCGTAGGTGCTCAGCGACTTGGACTGCGCGGTCAGGTAGGTGAAGATCTTGGTCATGACGGCGGGGGTCCAGCCGGACGGCGGGATGACCGCGCCACTCGTGGACTCCTTGGCCCAGACCGTGCTCGGCAGCGGGACCAGCGGCCCCCCGGCGCCGAGCAGGTCGTCGGTGAAGAAGGACGGGTTAACCGCCGCGCTGAGGTTCATCACCAGCGTCGTCGCGTTCGGCTGCGACATGCTGACCAGATTGTCCGGGAAGTGGCCGGGCACGTAGCCCTCCCAGTCCGCCGGCGACACCTTGATCGCGGCCTTGACCAGGTCGATGTAGAAGACCAGGTCGTTGGCGGTGATGGGCTGGCCGTTCGACCACTTGTAGCTGCTCTTCAGCGAGATCGTCACGGTCTTGTCGCCGTTGGAGTACACCACCGGGTTGGCGATGCTCATCGGCGGATACAGCTCGGGATCGGTGCCGAACACCGTCCAGTACAGCGGCCGCCAGCTCTCCCAGATGAACGTGAAGTTGTTGAAGACCGAGTTGGAGGCGGCCGGCACGACCGGGAAAATCCAGTTCGGGGTAGCGCCGGGCTGCATCGCCCAGGTGATCGTCCCCGCCTTCTTCGGGCCGCTGGCCGACGCGAGCGGCACCTTGCCGATCCCGCCTGGGACCGTGACGGCCCCCGGGGTGGTGGTCGTCGTGCCACTGCTGCTGCTACTGCTGCTGCTACAGGCGGCAAGCGCGGTGAAGGTCGCCACCGCTACGAGTAGCCCTCCGGCAGCCTTACTCCGGAATCTCATCATCGGCCCTCCCTCCTTGCGCTGGTAGCGCCGATGGTCCGTCCTGGGGTCATGAGCTTGTCGCCCTTCTGTCTCGAAGTTCGCCGGTGATCCGCTCCGGCACCGTTGCGGGGCTCTGGGTCGCAGTCCCCTTACCGGTTACGGCCCGTATCCCCCGGCGCATCCGTGCCGGCCCATGGCGGGCCGTCCGGTCAGCTACCGGTGTCATGAGTTAGCGGAACTGTAAGATCCTTATTGCATCGATCTCTCGGCAATAAAGTCACAACTTGCCATCAATCCCCTGGCTGCAGCTTCCCGCGAGGCCTTCGCCGATATCCAGACACTTTCAGATCTATATGGTTTTGTAATCTTTGTCCCTTCATCCTCGCTGGCCTCAGCCGCGTGAAGGATTGCCGCGGAAGCGGCGTCGCGCCGCAGAATCTCCGTCCGCGCCGGCCGCCCCCGCCAAGATCCTCGGCGAGTTCCCTCGCCCGGCGCTGCGGTACCGGGAGCGATATACCCCGGAATCGCGACTACCAAGCGTAACTTTTGGCACCGAGCAGTGCGCTGGCGAGCCAACAAAGCGCCCTGGTCTCCGGGCCACGCTGGAGACCAGGGCAGTCGAGCGGACGGTTGCTAGTTGAAGTACCAGTACTCCGGCGTGGCGTAGTACTGGGTCAGGTTTTCCCAGGCCTGCGGCATCGTCGCGGACAGGGTGTTCTTCCAGGCCCAGATGTAATCGATGACGGGCTGGAATTGCACGGGCTGGTTCTCGGTCAGGAACGAGGCCTCGTTCTTGACCGCTGCGGGGTCGCCGCCGGCGATCGAGTCGTTGATCAGGGCGTCGGCGGTCGGGTTGCTGTAGTCGCCGACCTGGGCGGGTCCCCCGGTGTTGAACAGGCCGAACGTGGTCGCGTACGGCTCGTCCGTGGAGCCACCGAAGTCTTCCATGGCCCACTTGTTCTCGTTCGCCGGCGCGGACGGGTCCAGGTAGTTGGCGATCATGTAGTTGAAGTTGCTGCTCGTCAGGGTGATCTGGATGCCGGCCTGCCTGGCCTTGGACGCGAAGTCCGTGGCCTGCTCGCCGATCAGGTCCGGCGTCGAGCTGAAGATGTAATTCCAGGCCAGCTTCGTGCCGGCCGGGATGCCGACCCCGCAGTCGCCCGCGGCGGTGCCGGCCTTGGCGCACACGTCGGTGCCGCCCGGGTTGACGGTCCAGCCGTTGGCCTTCAGGATGCTGACCGCATCGGAGACGCTGAACGGGTACGGGTTAGTGGCGGCGTCGGCGGGCAGGTACGGGCTTTGCGGGTAGGCCGGGATCGGCCCGTACGCAGGCGCGCCCGCGCCGTGCATGAACGCCGTGATCCAGCCCTGCTGGTCCACCAGGTGCGCGAGCGCCTGGCGCATGTAGAGCTGGCCGATGATGTTGTCGAAGTCGCCCGTGGTGTCCTTGTAGTTGTAGGCCGCGTAATAGAGGCCGAAGGGCGCCTCGCCGAAGTAGCTGTAGCCGAGCCGCAGGACCGTCGGCAACTGCGGGACGTCGTTGAAGTCGACGTAGGCGACGTCGATCGCACCCGCCCTGATGGCGTTGAACTCAGCGGCGTTCGAGGTGAACGGGACGCCCTGGAAGCTCGACATCGGGGTCACATGCGGGCCGCCGTAGGTGGTGTTCGGCACCATGGTGAACCCGCCGGTGGTGGCGTTGTAGGCGGAGATCTTGTACGGTCCGTCCACGGTCTGCCACAGCGGGTTGGTCGCGAAGGTGCTCAGCGACTTGGCCTGGCTGTTCAGGTAGTCGAAGATCTTCTTCATGGTGGCGGGGGTCCAGCCGGACGGCGGGATGATGGGGCCGTTGGCCGACTCCTTGGCCCATACAGTGCTCGGGATCGGGGTCAGCGGGCCCTGGTTGCCCATGATGTCGTCGGTGAACCAGGTCGGGTTGACCGCTCCGCTGAGGTTCAGCACCAGCGTGGACGCGTTCGGCTCCGCCGTGCTGACCAGGTTGTCCGGCAGGTGGCCGGGCACGTAACCTTCCCAGTTCGCCGGGGACTCCTTGATCGCGGCCTTGACCAGGTCGATGAAGAAGAGCAGGTCATTGGCGGTGATGGACTGGCCGTTCGACCACTTGTACGTGCTCTTGAGCGTGACCGAGATGGTCCTGTCGCCGTTGCTGTACACCGGCGGGTCGGCGATGCTCATCGGCGCGTACACCTCGGGCACGACCCCGTTGACCACCCAGTACAGCGGCCGCCACATCTGCTGGTTGAAGGTGAAGGTGTTGAAGACCGAGTTGGAGGCGCCGGGCACGATCGGGAAGATCCAGGTGGGGGCGGTTCCCGGCTGCAGCGCCCAGGTGATCGTCCCCCCCTTCTTCGGGCCGTTGGCGGCCGCGAGCGGCACGTCGCCGATCGCGCCCGGAACCGTAACGTGACCCGGAGTGTTGGTGGTCGTCGTCGAGGTGTTGCTACTGCTGCTGCACGCGGCAAGCGCCGTCAGGCTCGCTAGCGCTACGACGACCCCGAAAACCTGGCGCCGGCGCTTCTCCCTCCGGGCATGGTTGGAAGATCTGGTCCGTCCTGTGGTCATGAGCGTGTCGCCCTTCTGTCTTGAAGGTCGCCGGTGATCCGCTCCGCCACCATCGCGGCCCTGGCCTCCGGCGTGACCGGAGACCAGGGCCATCGAGAGGATGGTTACGAGTTGAAGTACCAGTACTCCGGCGTGGCGTAGTACTGGGTCAGGTTCTCCCAGGCCTGCGGCATCGTCGCGGACAGGGTGTTCTTCCAGGCCCAGATGAGGTCCGGGTTGGGCTGGAACATCACCGGCTGATTCATGGTCAGGAACGAGGCCTCGTTCTTCACCGCAGCCGGGTTGCCGCCGGTGACGGAGGCCTTGATCAGGGCGTCGGCGGTGGGGTTGCTGTAGTCGCCGATCTGGGTGGTCCCGCCGGTGTTGAACAGGCCGAACGTGGTGGCATACGGGTCAAGCGATTCGCCGCCGAAGTCCTCCATGGCCCACTTGTTCCAGTTCGCCGGCGCGGCCGGATCGATGTAGTTGGCGATCATGTAGTTGAAGTTGCTGCTCTGCAGCGTGATGTCGATGCCAGCCTGCCTCGCCTTCGAGGCCAGGTCCGTCACCTGCTCGCCGATCAGCGTGGTGGTGGTGGCGTTGTAGATGAGGTTGAACGCCAGCTTCGTGCCCGCGGGAATGCCCGACCCGCAGTCGCCCGCGGCCGTGCCTGCCTGGGCACACACGTCGGTCCCGCCCGGGTTCACCGTCCAGCCGTGGCTTTTCAGCAGGCTGACGGCGGCCGAGACGCTGAACGGGTATGGGTTGGTCGCCGCGTCGGCGGGCAGGAACGGGCTCTGCGGGTAGGCCGGGATCGGCCCGTAGGCCGGCGCGCCCGCACCGTGCATGAATGCGGTGATCCAGCCCTGCTGGTCCTCCAGGTGCGCCATCGCCTGGCGGAAATAGAGCTGGTTGGCGATGTTGTCGAAGTCGCCGGTGGTGTCCTTGAAGTTGTAGTTCGCGAACTCCATCCCGTAGTCGGGCTCGCCGAGGTAGCTGTAACCGAGCTTCACCACCGTCGGCAGCAGAGGGACGTTGTTGTAGTCGATGTAGCCGACGTCGATGTCACCCGCCCTGATGGCGTCGAACTCGGCGGTGAGCGAGGTGAACGGCACGCCCTGGAAGTTGGACTGCGGCGTCACGTGCGGCCCGCCGTAGGTGGGGTTCGGTACCATCGTGAACCCGCCCGTGGTCGCGTTGTACGCGGACAGCTTGTACGGCCCGTCAACCACCTGCCACAGCGGGTTGGTCGCGTACGTGCTGAGCGATTTGGTCTGGGCGATCAGGTAGTTGTAGATCTTCGCCATCACGGCCGGGGTCCAGCCGGACGGCGGGATGATCGGACCGGCGGCCGAGGTCTTGGCCCACTGGAGGCTCGGCATCGGGACCGGCGACGGTGCCGCGGTGCTGAGGTAGTCCTCGGTGAACCAAGACGGGTTGACCGGCCCGTTCAGGTGCAGCACCAGGGTCGAGGCGTTCGGCTCCGCGGTGCTCACCAGGTCGTCAGGGAAGTAGCCTGGCACGTAGCTCGCCCAGTTCGCCGGGCTTTCCTTGACCGCCGCCTTGATCATGTCGACGGAGAACAGGAGGTCGTTGGCGGTGATGGGCTGGCCGTTGGACCACTTGTAGTTGCTCTTCAGCGTGATCGACACCGTCTTGTCGCCGTCGGAGTACGTCGGCGGGTCGGCGATGCTCATGCTCGGGTCGATCTCCGGAACGGTGCCGTTCACTCCCCAGAACAGCGGCCGCCACAACTGGTCGGAGAAGGTGAAGCTGTTCTGGACACCGTTGGCGGCAGAGGTCTGCAGCGGGAAGATCCAGTTCGGCACGAAGCCTGGCAGGACCGACCAGGTGATCGTCCCGGCCTTCTTCGGGCCGTTGGCGGCCGCGAGCGGCACTTCGCCGATCGCGCCCGGAACTGTAACGTGACCTGGGCTGGTCGTGTTCGTCGTCGAGTTATTGCTACTACTACTGCTGCTGCAGGCGGCAAGCGAGGTCAGGCTCGCCAGCGCCACGGCGGTCCCGAAAATCTTGCGCCGGCGCTTCTGCCGCCGGGCATGATCGGAAGACCTGGTCCGTCGTGTGGACATGAGCGTGTCGCCCTTCTTTCTCGAAGGTCGCCGGTGATCCGCTCCGCCACCATCGCGGGCCCACGGTTGCAGGTCTGCAACCGTTACGCCCGTCCATCCGGCCCGCGCCGCCCACGGCAAGGAGCCGGTTACGATTTTCATCTCCCGGCGCATCGGCCCATGGCAGACCGCCCCGGTTACTGTCCGTATCCCCCGGCGCAACCGGTGTCAGGGCCACCGTAAGTTGGCTATTGCATCGATCTCTCGGCGAAACAGTCACAACTTGCCATCAATCCCGGGCGGAGCATCCTCACCGGAAGATCACGGTCCGGCGGCCGTGCAGCAGGACACGGTGCTCGGCGTGCCAGCGGACCGCACGGGCGAGCGCGACCCGCTCGGCGTCGCGGCCGATCGCCGCGAGGTCCTCCGGGCCGGAGGTGTGGTCGACCCGGGCGACTTCCTGTTCGATAATCGGGCCCTCGTCGAGATCCGCGGTCACGTAGTGCGCCGTCGCTCCGATCAGCTTCACGCCGTGGGCGTGCGCCTGGTGATACGGTCGCGCTCCTCTGAAACTCGGGAGGAAGGAGTGGTGAATGTTGATGATGCGCCCGGGCATCTTGGCGCAGAGCTCGGGCGACAGGATCCGCATGTAGCGGGCCAGCACCACGAAGTCGATGTTCAGGTCGCCGATGAGAGCGAGCAGGCGGCCCTCGGCCCGCTGGGCGGCCAGCGGATCATCCCGGCCGGACCCGGCCGGGACGTGCTCGAACGGGACTCCGTGCGCCGCGGCGAGCGGGGCCAGGTCGGCATGATTTCCGATCACGAGCGGGATGTCGATCCGCAGCGACTCCGCCGCACGCCGGTACAGCAGGTCGTTCAGGCAGTGACCGGCCCTGGACACCATGATCAGCGCCCGCGGCTGGATCGAGGTGTCGTGCAGTTCCCATTCCATGGCGAACTCGGCCGCCACCGGGAGGAAGCCCCGGTACAGGTCCCGGTACGTCTTGGGCTCGGGCGGCAGGGCCTCCACGTGGACCCGCATGAAGAACCGGCCTGACCCGTCCGCCGTCCGGTCTCCGAACTGCTGGCTGTCCAGCACGTTGCAGCCCGCCTGGTGCAGGTACGCCGCCACCGCGTGAACGATCCCGACCCGGTCCGGGCACGACAGCGTGAGGACGAACTCGCCCATCACGCGCCCACCGCGTGCACGCCGCCGTCCACGTGCACGATCTCCCCGGTAGTGGCGGGGAACCAGTCGGAAAGCAGGGCGACGCACGCCCGCGCGGTCGGCTCCGGGTCAGTGATGTTCCAGCCGAGCGGGGCACGCTCGCCCCAGACCCCCTCGAATTTGTCGAAGCCAGGTATGGACTTGGCCGCCATCGTGCGTAGCGGTCCGGCCGCCACGAGGTTGACCCGCACGCGCAGCGCACCCAGGTCACGGGCGAGGTAGCGAGCGCACGACTCGAGCCCGGCCTTGGCCACCCCCATCCAGTCGTAGCCCGGCCAGGCCACGCTCGCATCGAAGTCGAGGCCCACCACCGATCCGCCGCCGCCCATCAGCGGCAGCGCCGCCATGGTGATGGCCTTCAGGGAGTACGCGGAGACCTGCACGGCGGTCGCGACATCGGGCCACCTGGTATTCAGGAAATTTCCGCCGAGCGCCTCGGCCGGATTCGCGTACGCGATCGCATGCAGGACGCCGTCCAGGCCGTCCACGTGGGCGGACACCCGTTCGGCCAGCGACGCGAGGTGGTCATCGTTGGTCACGTCGAGTTCCAGGACCGGCGGCGGCGAGGGCAGCCGCCTCGCGATCCGCTCGACCAGGCTCAGCCGGCCGAACCCGGTCAGCACCACGGTCGCGCCTTCCTGCTGAGCCACCCGCGCTACGTGGAACGCGATCGAGGCGTCCGTGATGACCCCGGTGACCAGGATCCGCTTGCCCGCCAGGATTCCCATCACAGCCTCACTCCCTGCCATATCGGCGCGTACCCTAAGCTCTCCACCCTGCCCCGTCGGGACCGGGGCGCTAAATGGCCTGCGTCACGAAGCTACCGCGCACCCGATTGTGGGTTTCTGACAACAAGGCCACGCCCGGTGCTGGGGCCGCCTCAGTGCCCCATCCCCAGCCCGCCGTCGACCGGGATGACCGCGCCCGTGATGTAAGCCGCGTCCGGGCTGGCCAGGAACGCCACGACCGAGGCCACCTCGTCCGCCGATGCGTACCGGCCGAGCGGGACCGCGGCCAGGATGGCGGCTTTCCTGTCCTCCGGCAGGCCGGCCGTCATGTCGCTCTCGACGAAACCCGGGGCGATCACGTTCGAGGTGATGCCGCGGGAGCCCAGCTCGCGGGCCAGCGACCTGGCCAGGCCGACCAGTCCAGCCTTTGACGCCGCGTAGTTGGCCTGCCCGGCCGAGCCGTACAGCCCGACCACGGAGGAGATGAAGATCAGCCGGCCGCGGCGCATCCGCACCATGCCGCGCACCGCTCGCCTGGCCACCCGGTACGCGCCGGCCAGATTCGTGTCGAGCACGGCCGCGAAGTCGTCCTCGCTCATCAGCGCGAGCAGCTTGTCGCGGGTCACGCCCGCGTTCGCCACCAGCACCTCCACCGGCCCCTGTTCGGCTTCCACGGCGACGAACGCCGCGTCGACCGACGCCGGGTCCCGCACGTCGCAGCGGACCACCGCCAGCCCCTCTACCGGGCCGCCGGAGCGGGACGTCACCGTGACGCTGTCACCGCCGGCCGCGAGCCGCCTGGCGACGGCCAGCCCGATCCCCCGGTTCCCCCCGGTCACCAGCACCGAACGTCCCACCAGCACCTCTCCTTCCGCCCTCAGACTACGAGGATGGCCGCCCAGTGTACGGCCCGACCGGGCGGATCCGAGGTCGGGGGCGGATTCCCCGGGCCGAGGGGTCTGGGGGGAAGGCTTCCCCCCAGGCGGGGGGTCCCCGGGGGGTACCACAGCTTTACCCAGACGGGGGTTCCCGGGGGTCAGGCCCTCGGGGGCTAGCATGCTTGCCGTGGATCATCAGCACGGTCGGATCGACCCCGAATTCACCGCCCTCCCGCTCAGGGAACTCGCGGATGCGGCGCTCTCGCAAGCCAGGACCCTGGGTGCCCAGCACGCCGATTTCCGCGTGGAGCGCATCAGGGGCCAGCACATCGCGCTGTCGGACGGGAACCTTCAGGGCGCGGTCGATGCCGACGACACCGGCCTGGCCGTTCGCGTCGTGGTGGACGGCACCTGGGGCTTTGCCTCGGCCGTGGACCTGGACGCGGACGCGGCCGCCCAGGCGGCGCGGGAGGCGGTCGAGGTGGCCAAGGTAGCCGCCGCGATGAACACCGAGCCCATAGAACTCGCCCCCGAGCCCGCCTACGGCGAGGTTACTTGGGTCTCGGCCTACGAGGTGGATCCCTTCACGGTCGGCGTAGCAGACAAGGTCGCCCTGCTGGCCGGCTGGAGCAACGCCCTGCTGGCGCACGCCGCCGTCAGCCACGTAGATGCCTCGCTGCAGCAGATCCGGGAGTGCAAGTTCTACTCCGACGGCACGACCACGGCGACCCAGCAGCGGGTCCGCCTCTATCCGGTGGTCACGGCCATCGCGGTCACCGACGACGGCCGGTTCGACACCATGCGGACACTGGCGCCGCCCACCGGGCGGGGCTTCGAGTACCTGACTTCGGGGGCGCCAGCAGATTTCGCCGCCGAGCTGGCCGAATTGCCCGACCTGCTCGCGGCCAAGCTCCTGGCCCCCTCGGTCGAGCCGGGCCACTACGACCTGGTCATCGACCCGTCCAACCTGTGGCTGACCATCCACGAGTCGATCGGGCACGCGACCGAACTGGACCGGGCGCTCGGCTACGAGGCCGCCTACGCCGGAACCTCGTTCGCCACCCTAGACAAGCTCGGCACCTTGAAGTACGGGTCGGACCTCATGCACGTGACCGGCGACCGCACCGCGGAGCACGGCCTGGCCACCATCGGCTATGACGATGAGGGGGTCGCCGGCCAGTCCTGGGACCTGATCCGCGGCGGCATCCTGGTCGGGTACCAGCTTGACCGGCGGATGGCGCAGCGATGCGGGTTCGGCCGGTCCAACGGGTGCGCGTTCTCCGACGGCCCCGGCCACGTGCCGCTGCAGCGGATGGCGAACGTCTCGCTGCAGCCCGCTCCGGCCGGCGGCCCGTCCACCGAGGACCTCATCGCCGGGGTTGGAGACGGGATCTACGTCATCGGCGACAAGAGCTGGTCCATCGACATGCAGCGGTACAACTTCCAGTTCACCGGGCAGCGCTTCTTCAAGATCAAGAACGGGAACCTGGCCGGACAGCTGCGCGATGTCGCCTACCAGGCCACCACCACCGACTTCTGGGGCGCCATGGAGGCGGTCGGCGGGCCGCAGACCTACGTGCTCGGCGGCGCGTTCAACTGCGGGAAGGGCCAGCCCGGCCAGATCGCTCCGGTCAGCCACGGGTGTCCGGCGGCGCTGATGCGCGGCATCCGGATACTCAACACGGCTGAAGAGGGGGCCGCATGAGCCCGACCGGACTGCCCCCCCAGGAGACCGTGGAGCGCGCGCTGGCCGCGGCGCGATCCGGCGACTGCGTGGTCATCGCCGAGGAGACCTCCGACGCCAACCTCCGCTGGGCGGGAAACACATTGACCACCAACGGGGTGACCCGCTCCCGCCAGCTCACCGTCATCGCCATCGACCGGCGCGCCGGCGGCGCTGCCGCCGGCGTCGTCTCCCGGTCCGGGGTGCTTCCCGGCCAGATCGAGGAGGTGGTCCGCGAGGCGGAGCATGCCGCTGCCGAGGCCACGCCCGCCGAGGACGAGGCGCAGCTGCCCGGACCCGATCAAGCCGCGGCTTACGGGCCGGCGGACGACGGGTGGGCGGCCCCGCCCCGGCGGACCAACATCGGTGTGCTGCGCGACTTCGCGACTGCGCTCGGCGAGACCCTGCGCGAGGCCGCAGGGGTGGGCCGCCGGTTGTACGGGTTCGCCGAGCACGAGATGGTCAGCACGTTCCTCGGGACCTCGGCCGGGCTGCGGCTGCGGCACGACCAGCCGGCCGGGCGGATCGAGCTGAACGCTAAGTCCGCCGACCTGACGCGTTCGGCTTGGACCGGCGCGGCGACGCGCGACTTCGCCGACGTGGACATCGCCGGCCTGGACGCCGGGCTCGCCGAGCGCCTCGGGTGGGCCGAGCGGTCGGTGTCGCTGCCACCGGGCCGGTACGAGACGCTGCTGCCGCCCACCGCAGTATCCGACCTGCTCGTCTACCTGTACTGGCAGGCGGGCGCGAAGGACGCCGCGGACGGGCGGACGGTGTTTAGCAAGGCGGGCGGTGGCACCCGGGTCGGTGAGCAACTGACCGCGCTGCCGGTCACGCTGTCCAGTGACCCGCGGGCGGCCGGGCTCGGCTGCGCGCCCTTCGTGATCGCGCACGCGTCCGGCCCGGATTCCTCGGTGTTCGACAACGGGCTTCCGCTGCGCCAGACGGCGTGGATCAAGGACGGCTCGCTGGCGGCCCTGCACTCCTCGCGGCACTCGGCCGCGCTGGCGGGCCTGCCCGTCACGCCCGCCATCGACAACCTGACCTTCACCGCCTCGTCCGACGGGGCCGCCCCGTTGCCCACCCTGCCGGAGATGATCGCGTCGACCGGCCGTGCGCTGCTGCTGACCTGCCTGTGGTACATCCGCGAGGTGGACGCGCAGACCCTGCTGCTCACCGGGCTCACCAGGGACGGGGTCTACCTGGTGGAGAACGGCGAGGTGGTCGGCGCGGTGAACAACTTCAGGTTCAACGAGTCCCCGATCACGGTGCTCGGGCGGCTGCTGGAGGTCGGCGCGACGGTGCCGACGCTGCCGCGCGAATGGGGCGACTGGTTCAACCGGGCAGCCATGCCGCCGGTGCGGGTCGAGGGGTTCAACATGTCATCGGTAAGCCAGGCCAGCTGATCTGTCGGGTGCTTCGCCGGAGCTTGCGCAGGGGCATACGGTGGAGACATGAGGGTAGGGCACGCCGGCCGCGGACGGGCGCAGGTGCACATGGTGACGCAGGCGCGGCGGTCGCTATCCGACGACATCGCCTACCGGCAGCGCAGGTACCTGCTGATGATGGGCATCCGCGCGGTCTGCTTCGGCATCGCCGTCGTCATGTTCATCAATCATCTCGGCTGGCTGGTCGCCATACCCGCCGTCGGCGCCATCGTCATTCCGTATTTCGCCGTGGTGTTCGCCAACGGCGGGCGCGAGCCCGGGAACACCCGCGGCTTCATGGAGTACCAGCCGAACCTCCCGACTACCCGTGAGCAGCCCCGGCCGACCTCAGATGGAAACGGCGGCGCAAACAACGGCCACGCCGAGTGGCCACGTCCGGGCGACAACTGATTCGGCCTGCTCAGGCCTCTCCCGAGACCTGGTTGTAATTGGGTCTTGACACATAGGGGGGAGTTTCCGTGTAGCATTCATATCGGTGCTCTGGTCCCCCGTCGGGGCACCACTGCCGGCGTTCCGGGCCCCCGTCGGAACGCCGATGATCGCGACGCCGGGTGGTTTGCCCCCGTAGCCACCCGGCGTCGCCCTATACTCACCGCCTTTTGGGCGGTTTCGCATGGGCTCGCAGTGCTGTCCCGGGGGGACGACCCCCCGGAACCCCCCGCCTGGCTCCCTCGCAGGTTGCGGTTCTTGCCGCTGGCCTGGTTCTTGCCGCTGGCCTGGTTCTTGCCGCTTGGCCGGGTACTCGGCGTTTGGCCTGGTACTTCGGCGTTGGCCGACCTCTGGCCGTTGGCCGGGTACTCGGCGTTTGGCCTGGTACTTCGGCGTTGGCCGACCTCTGGCCGTTTGGCCGGGTACTCGGCGCGGTCAGGTTGTCGCCGTAGGCTAGGTTCTCGGCGTTGGCCAGGTTGCCGCCGTTGGCCAGGTTCTCGGCGTTGGCCAGGTTCGCACGTTGGTCATCATCTGCTCGGCGTCGGCCAGGTTCGCGCTGCTGGCGGCTTCTCGCCGTTTGGACAGGCTCTTGGGGCCTTCGGCTGTCGCTGGTGGCCGGGTTCTCTTCGCTGCTTCTTGTGGGTTGCAACTGCCACACCTTGGACACCAGGGGTACCATCAGTAGTCTCGATGTGAGTAGGTTTCCCCAGGAGAATCACTGTTCCCCGGTTTCCCGGCCGCCTGCCGCCCATGCGTAACCCGAGGGGCTCCAGGTAAGCAAGTGACTGTCGCTGCGGGAGTGGCATCACCTGGGGCCCGGTTCCCAAGACTTGCATAATGTATTCAGTCGCGGGCTCTGGGGGGGTTCTGCGGGGGCTCTGGGCGGAGTGTGGGAATGGTAAGCGAGAGCCGATCATATCTGCATGGGTTTTCGCTATAGCCGATGACAAAACATCCGACCATTGTTGTTCTAGGCGCGAGCAATGGGCGCGGGCCACATTGTGGGAGGGAATGGGTTATTCGGTCTTGCGGAACTCGGCTATGGCTATGACGAGCATCGCCACGCCCATGACGGCGACCATGGCGATGGATAGTCCCACTGGGACAAGCCAGCCGTCCCAGGTAATGCCGGGGCTCAGCGTGGCGGCCGCGAGCGGGCTGACCGACAGGTGCTCGAACACCGCGTGGCGCATCGGGGCGACGACGTAGGTCAGCGGGTCGATGCGGGTCAGCACGGTCAGCCAGGCAGGCAGCCCGTTCAGTGGGTAGAGGGCACCGGACAGGAAGAACAGCGGTAGGACGATCATCTGGGTGAGCGCCATGAACGCCTGAATCTTCTTGATCCGGGCCGCCATCATCACCCCGAACGCGGTCAGCGTGAACGAAAGTAGCAGGAGCTCGCCGACGAGGGTCAGCAGCAGCGTCGGTGAGTAGGGCACGTGGGCCACGCCAGCCAGGATCAGGAAGATGATCCCCTGGAACGTGGCTACGGTGGCGCCCCCTAGGCACTTGCCGACCACGATCGCCCACCGTCGCACCGGCGCGACCATCATCTCGGCCAGGAAGCCGAACTCCCGGTCCCACACGATCGACGACGCTGAAAAGATCGCGGTGAACAGCACCGACATCGCGAGCACGCCCGGGTAGATGAACGTCCTGAAGTCCACCCCCGCCGGCAGACCGGCGGAGGCGAGCCTGGACAGGCCGGTACCGAGCACGAACAGGAATAGGACGGGCTGCACCAGGGCCGTGATCGCCCGGAGCCGGTCAACGCGGAACCTGATCAGCTCGCGACGCCACACGATGCTGACCGCGCGCAGGTCGTGGCGCAGGCTGCGCTCGGGAACCGCCACCCTGATCGCGTCGGTGAGGGCCCGCTCCTCGACTTCGAGGGAGTCCTGCGCCGCGGTGTCTTGCACTGCCATCGTGCGTTACCTCCTGCCGAACCGCGTCGCGATCATGCGGTTGCGGTCCATCACCGATGCCTCCGCATCACGGATCGTCTTACCCGTGTACGACATGAACACGTCGTCCAGGGAGGGCCGGGATACGCTCACCGACTGGATCGCTACGGGCAAGGTCGCGAACAGCCGGGGCACGAAGTGCTCTCCCGCCTCCACGGAGAACGTCACCAGTCCCTCGTGCAGCTCCGCCTCGATACCGAACTCATCGGCGAGCGCGCGTGTCGCCGCCGGGTCGTCCGCCGTACTGATCTGCACCCGGTCCTTTCCGACGGAGGCCTTCAGCGCCTCAGGGGTGTCAATGGCGACGATCTTGCCGTGATCGATGATGGCGATCCTGTCGCAGTTCTCCGCCTCGTCCATGTAATGCGTGGTGAGGAAGATGGTGATGTCCTCGCGCTGCTTGAGGTCGTTGATGTACTCCCAGATCGAGACCCGAGTCTGCGGGTCGAGACCCACCGTCGGCTCGTCGAGGAACAGCACCCGCGGCGCGTGCAGCAGGCCGCGGGCGATTTCCAGCCGTCGCTGCATGCCGCCGGAGTAGGTGGCCACGACGCCGTCCCGCCGTTCCCATAGCCCGACCATCTCGAGCACCTGGCGGAGCCGCGGCCCGAACGCCGCCTTGGGCACCCCGTACAGCTCGGCGTGGAAGCGCAGGTTCTGCTCCCCCGTCAGGTAGCCGTCTAGCGTGGTGTCCTGGAACACCAGGCCGATGTTGCGGCGCACGGTGTCCCGCTCCTTGACGACGTCGTGACCCGCCACCCTGGCGATACCCGAGGTCGGGTTCGCCAGGGTGCACAGGATCTTGATCGTGGTGGACTTGCCGGCGCCGTTCGGCCCGAGAAAGCCGAACGTCTCGCCGGTATCCACCTCGAAATCGATGCCGCGGACGGCTTCGATCTCCCCGTACTTCTTGGTCAGCTCGCTGACCGAGACCGCTGGGGTCACTCGTGCGTGGCCTCCCCCGTCTCCTCGTCGTCTGCCGCGAGGATACGGTACAGGGCCTTGCGCGTGTCGGCCAGGATCTTGCTGGCCTGCTGGACCTGGGCGGGCGTGCCCGCCTGGGCCACCTGCATGGTGGCCATCATGACCTGCCTGGACAGGTTGTGCAGCTGGAACGCGGCGTCGTCCACGCTGCCCGTCACGGCGTCCCAGGCAGCCCTGAGCTCGTCCGCGTGAGCCGCGACGTACGTCCGGCCCTCATCGGTCAGCGTGTAGTTCCGCCGCCGGTCCTCGCCGGCCTCCGCCGTGATCAGGCCCTCGTCCTCCAGCTGCTGCAGTGCCGGGTAGACCGACCCTGCGCTCGGCCGCCACACGCCCTGCGTGCGCGCGCCGATCTCCTGGATGAGCTGGTAGCCGTTCCACGGCTGGCCCTCGGCCAGCAGGTCGAGGATCGCGGCGCGGACGTCACCACGCCGGACGCGCGGACCACGGCCCGCGAACCCGCGGCCCATGCCTGGGGGCCCGAACGGCCCGCCGCGCATCTTGAACTGGACCGGACCGCCGGGCATCGCCCACGGCCCGGGACCGCCCCAGGGACCGGGACCAGGACCAGGACCGCCGCGCATCCGGACGCGCCCCCGTGCATGTCCCCGGTGGACATGGCCCTCCCGGGGGTCTTCCCACTCTTCGTCGTGCATTGTTGACTCCTTCAAAGTCTCTAGATCGCTTCTCGATCTCTGTCGTTAGGTCAACGATATATCGACATCGATCATTCCGCAAGGGTCAAGTTCAGGATCTCTCCTTTCTCCGAACGAGCGATGGTGACTCCTACGGGCCAGCGGGGCTCGCACGGATACTGGCGCGCGCCGTGGTGCAGAAGCGCACCGTGGTACGCCCGTCGCCGGAAGATCTTGGAAGATCGGTGCCTGACGGAACTTTAGGCGCCGAATATGGCGCCATTTTTTCCGCTAAGCACGAATCTTCCGCGATGGCTGGGCCATGCTGTCGTACTGGTGAGCGGATATGCGGCCGGGTTCAGCGGCCTGCGAGACACGATCGCGGTTTTAGTCGGCGACGGCGGAGTAGGCCACCACGCCTCGGCGCATGGCGTCGATCGCGGCGCGGGCGGTCGCGGACAGGCTGCGCGGCGGCGGGCCGTCGGTCGCGGGGCCGGGGCTCGGTTCGGAGGAACCGGAGGGCGCGGGATCGGAGGGCGCGGGATCGGAGGGCGCGGGATCGGAGGGCGCGGGATCGGAGGGCGCGGGATCGGAGGGGGCGGGGTCGAAGAGGGCGGGACCAGGGGAGGCGGGGGGCTCGCGGCTGGCGTTGGGCGCGGAGACGGAGACCGGTTCGAGGGGGTCGGTTTGGGCGGCGGGGGCGCGGGTGGCGGCCTTGGAGATTTGGTCTAGGAGGTCGATTAGTTGCTTGACGCTGCGGACGAAGTCGCCGGGGGTCAAGTCGGGAGAGCCCTCTAGAACGCTCTCCAGGGTGGCGCCGCGCGCCCAGCGGTAGGCGGCCCAGGCGAAGCCGAGATCGGGCGCGCGCAGGAACGACAGGTCGTTATCCTTCTCGAGCTGATCGAGCTCGCCCCAGGTCCGGACCATGGCGGACAGGGCCTCGGGCACCCGGCCCTTGGGCAGCCGGGGCGGATGAGCGTCGTCCGGCTGGCGTGACTCGAACGACAGGGCGGACACGCAGGCGGCCAGTTCCGCCGGGTTCAGGCCGTCCCACAGGCGCTGGCGCATGCACTCGGCCGCCAGCAGGTCAAGCTCGGTATACAGGCCGGCCAGGCGCTGGCCGTCCGGGGTAACCGTGTCCCCGGCCAGGTAGCCGAGCCGCTCCAGGACGGCGCACACCCGGTCGAAGGTCCGCGCGATCACGTGCGAGCGCCCGGCCATCCGGCGCTCCACGGCCTCGGTCTCCCGCCGCAGCCGCCGGTAGCGTTCGGCGTACCTGGCGTGTTCCTCCCGGTCCGGGCAGTCGTGGCACGGGTGCTTCCGCATCCGCCGGCGCAGTTCGCTTACCTCGGTGCCGGCCGCGTCGGCCGGGGGGGCCGGGGGGGATATAGGGGGGCGGGCCGCCCTCCCACGATCGGGAGGTTCCGGGGGGTCGCCCCCCCGGACTGGCAGGGCGCTGTTCAGCCGGTTTCGCATGGAGGCGGCGAGGTCCTTGCGGTGCTGGGGCGAGCGCGGGCTGAACGAGCCGGGAATCTTGATCTTGTCGATGACCTCGGCGGGCATCGGGAAGTCGGCCAGGGACAGCCGCCGCACCTGACGGCCCTCGGTCAGCACGAGCGGACCCGGGCCGCCGGGGGCCGCCGGGTCGGGGTGCGGGGCGGAGTGCAGGCCGCGCTGCAGGACCACGGCCAGGCCGGCCCGCCTGCCGCCCGGGACGCGGATGATGTCCCCCGGGCGCAGGAGCGAGAGCGATTTGGCTGCTTCGGCCCGGCGGGAACTCGCACGAGCGCGGGAGAGATCGCTCTCTCGTTCGGACAAAAGGGCTCTTAGATCTGCGTATTCGGCGAAGTCACCTTTGTCGCAGGTCATCGTGGCGGCGAGTTCGGCCATGGCCTGGCGGTTCTTGCGGACCTGCCGGGCCAGGCCCGAGACGCCCCGGTCGGCCTGGAACTGCGCGAACGAGGACTCGAGCAGGGCCGAGGCCCGGGCCCGCCCGGCCCAGCCGGTCAGGTTGACGGCCATGTTGTAAGAGGGGCGGAAGCTGGAGTTCAGCGGGTAGGTCCGGGTGCTGGCCAGGCCGGCGACCGCGCCCGGATCCATCCCCGGATGCCACAGCACGACCGCGTGGCCCTCCACGTCGATGCCGCGCCGCCCGGCGCGCCCGGTCAGCTGGGTGTACTCCCCCGCCGTCAGGTTGGCGTGCGTCTCGCCGTTCCACTTGTCGAGCTTCTCGATCACCACCGTCCTGGCGGGCATGTTGATGCCGAGCGACAGCGTCTCCGTCGCGAACACCGCGCGGACCAGCCCGGCGGCGAAAAGCTCCTCGACGACCTCCTTGAACGCCGGGAGCATCCCCGCGTGGTGCGCCGCGATCCCGCGCCGCAGGCCCTCGAGCCATTCGCCGTAGCCCAGGACGGCCAGGTCTTCCTCCGGGATGTCCGCGGTGCGGCGCTCGGCGGTCTGCTGGATCGCCTCGGCTTCCTCCGGCATGGTCAGCCGCAGCCCCGCCCTGAGGCACTGCTGCACCGCCGCGTCGCAGCCCGCGCGGCTGAAGATGAAGGTGATAACGGGCAGCAGCCCGGCGTTGTCCAGGCGCGAGATCACGTCGGGGCGGTACGGCAGCGAAAGGCGGCGCGGCCGGTGGCCGCCCCGGCCGGGCCGGCCGGGGGCCTTGCGCTCGATCCAGGTGTCGCGCTGGGCCACCCGCAGCAGTTCGGGGTTGACGCGGGCGTGCTCGTCGTCGATGAACAGGTCGTACAGCCGGTGCCCGGCCAGGACGTGCTGCCACAGCGGGACCGGCCGGTGCTCGTCCACGATGACCGTCGTGCCGCCGCGGACCTGGTCCAGCCATTCGCCGAACTCCTCGGCGTTGCTCACCGTCGCGGACAGCGCCGCCACCAGCACCGACTCGGGCAGGTGGATGATCACTTCCTCCCAGACCGCGCCGCGGGAGGTGTCCGCCAGGTAGTGCACCTCGTCCAGGACGACGTAGCCGAGTCCGGCCAGCGCCTCCGACCCGGTGTACAGCATGTTGCGCAGCACCTCGGTGGTCATCACCACCACGGGTGCGTCGCCGTTGATGCTGTTGTCCCCGGTGAGCAGGCCCACGGTCGCGGAGTCGTACCGGCGGACCAGGTCGGCGTACTTCTGGTTGGACAGCGCCTTGATCGGCGTGGTGTAGAAGCACTTGCGCCCCTGGGCGAGCGCCAGGTGCACGGCGAACTCGCCGACCACCGTCTTGCCCGATCCGGTCGGCGCGGCCACGAGCACGCCGCGACCCGCGCTCAGCGCGCGGCAGGCGTCGACCTGGAAGGGGTCGAAGTCGAAGTCGTACAGCCCGCGGAAGATGGCGAGCTCGGGGTCTGACTGCCGGTCGCGGGACGCGGAGTACCGTTCCGCCGGAGTGGCCATGAGGTCCAGACTAATCGGCGGCGGCAGCCGGGCCGTCAGTTAAGGCTGTCGTGGGTCTGGTTGGTGTCGAGGTCGATCGGGGACACCTGGTCGTCGGCCAGGCCGGCGTAGAGGTCGGGGTGCCGCCGCGCCCGGCGCCGGTCGTTCGACCACACGATGAACTCGGCCACCTCGACCAGGGCCACGCAGCACCCGCCGAGGATCAGCATGGTGGACGGGTCCGGGCTGGGGTTGGCGATGCCGGCGATCAGGAAGACGCAGAAGATCATGACCCGGCGCCACTTCTTGAACCGCTGGTGGGTCATGATGCCGGCCAGGTTCAGCATGACGATGAGCAGCGGCAGCTCGAAGGCGATCCCGAAGGCGATCATCATCGTCGCGACGAAGCTCATGTACTGGTCGACCTCGACGATGTTCGCCACCCCGGTGGGGGCCAGGCCGAGCAGGTAGTGCATCGACCGGCCCAGCGACCAGTAGGCCAGCAGGTTACCGGCCAGGAACAGCGGGACGGCCGTGCCGATGAACAGGTAGCTCCACCGCTTCTCCCGGGCGTACAGGCCGGGCGCCACGAAGGCCCAGATCTGGTAGAGCCAGATCGGCGAGGACACGATGACCGCGACGATCACGGCCACCTTAACGTGCAGGTAGAACGGATCGATCGGCCCGTCCAGGGCAAGTTCGTTGACGCCGAGCTTGGTGCACCCGGTGTACCCGCGGATCGTCGCGTGGCAGAGCGGCCGCTCGATGACGTTCCAGACCGGCGTGAAGTAGATGAACCCGACGATCATGCCCGCGGCCAGGCCGAGCACCATCTTGACGACCCGGTTCCGCAGCTCACGGATGTGATCCATGAGCGGCATGCGGCCTTCGGGGTTCTGCTGCCGCTGCATGTGCACGAAGCGCTGACCGACGATGCGGGCACCCTCGATGGCTCCGGGGAGTTTCGCCATGACCGCTTCCGGCAGTAGGGCTCGGTTCCTGCCTAACCGGGCTGCTGGGTCCGGCCGGGCTCTGACGCAGCTACTCCGGCCTGGACGGCCGAGGCTGAGGCTGAGGCTGAGGTGTCCATGGTCGCAGCGCGCTGGAGGTCACGGATCTGCTGCTGCAGCGCGTCGATCTGGGACTGCTGGTCGGGCTGTGGCTGGGCCGCGGTGAGCTGCACCTGGGAGAAGGCGGCCGCGGGCTCGGGCTGGCCCTGGACCGGGTTGCCGGGGGCGGTCTCGTCGTCGTGCAGGGAGCTGACCTCGGCCTTCAGGATGCGCATCGACCTGCCGAGGGAACGTGCCGCCTCTGGCATCTTCTTCGCCCCGAACAGCACGAGGACCAACGCGGCGATGATCAGCACCTTCCAGGGGCTGTCGAAAAGGTCACCAATCATGTTCGTCCTCTTCAGCAGGGAGATGTCCTTGCAGCCCCGAGTCTACACGGTGACCTGGAGGGAAACAGTTTGTGCAGAAGGACGGGGCATAACTGCCGGTAATTCGGCGCGGTGCGCCGGACGGACGGGTCTTGGCGGCCGGTAATTCGGCGTAGTTCGCCAGGGCCGCCGCGGCTGCGTCGCGGATCTCGGCGGCCAGGTCGGGAGGCGAGACGACCCGGCCGTCCTCGCCGAGCCGCAGTGCCATCCGGCGGACCCAGCCGGTGTCCGGGGTGCGCAGCACCACCCGCAGCCTGCCGTCCTCCAGGTCGGATACCGACTCGCACGGGTAGTACTCGGCGACCCAGCGCCCGTGGGTGGACAGCTCGAGTTCAACGCGCACGTCGTCGTCCGAGGGCCGGAACAGGCCCTGGTCGAGGTCGCGGTGTTCGGCCTCGGCCGGGGGGGATGTAGGCACGTCGAGGACCTCGAGCGCGAGCACCCGGTCCAGCCGGAACAGCCGGACGGCCTCGGCGCGGTAGCACCACCCCTCCAGATACGGCCGCCCCTCCACCACCAGCAGGCGCATCGGGTCCACGTCACGCTCGGTCGGCTCGTCCCGGTGCGGGCCGTGATGGCGCAGGTGCACCCGCCGCCCGGCGGCCAGCGCGGCGCCGATCCGGGCGGCCACCCCCTCGGCGCCGTCACCGTCGGGATTGTCGACCTGCACGGCGACCTGAGTGCTGACCGAGGCGGCCTCCCCCGCGGCCGCCTCAAGCTTGGCGATCAGCCTGGACATGGCCGACCGGTCCTGGTGGCCCGGCACCTCGGCCAGCATCCGGAGCGCGACGAGCAGGGCGCTGGCCTCATCGACGGCCAGCCGCAGCGGCCGGCCGATGGATTCGGCCTGGCTGACGACGATCTCGCCGCCCTCGTACGACAGGTCGATCGGGCAGTAGGGGTCGGGGGCGCGCAGTTCGACGCACCACAGCAGGTTCAGGTCGTCGACCAGCTCGCGCTCGCTGACCCCGAACGCCGCTGCCGTCTCGGCCAGCCCGACCACCTTCCTGCTCACGACGTACGGGACCAGGGCCAGCAGCCGCTGCAGCCGTTCGGTGGACGTGACCGAGGCGCTCACGCCAGCACTCCCTTCAGCCGGGCGATGACGGCCTCGCGCAGGTCGGGAGGATCGAGCACGACCGCGTCGGGGCCGTTCTCGGCGGCGTAGTCCGCGAACGCCGCCACGTCAGCGAAGCGCGTGGTCACCAGGTCCCACCCCGGCTGGCCCTCGTCGGGACGCACCTGTTCCGCGTGCCGGCGCAGGCCGAACCCCGTGCCTGACCGGACGCGGAGCACCGCCGTTCGGTCCCGTGCGGGCGTCTCGTCCCGGCCGCGGACCAGCTCGCGGACGTCCGTTCCTTCCGGCACGGTCACGCTCCCCGCCGGGCCGCAGAACTTCACGGGACCTGAGATCCGGCCCAGCCGGAACACCCGGATGGCCTGGCGGCCCCGGTCCCAGCCCGCCACGTACCAGCGGCCGTGCCGGTTGGCCACGCCCCACGGCTCGAGCTCGCGGCGCTGCGGCTCGCTCCGGCCCGCGGCGAGGTAGCTGAACGTCACCGGCCTGCGGTCCCTGACCGCCTCCCACAGCGGGCCGAACGCCGGCTCGGGCGTGCCCACCCTGGGCTCGATGTCGCTGCGGGACTCCCCCGCCTCGAGGCTGGCCTCGTCGATCCCGGCCGCGCGCAGCTTCAGCAGCGCGCCCGCCGCCGCGCCCTCCAGCTGGGCCCGGCTCCAGACCCGCGCGGCCAGCCCGAGGACCGCCGCCTCGTCCGCTTCCAGGTGCAGCTCGGGCAGCTCGTAGGCCTGGCGCCTGATCCGATAGCCGGGATCGTCGTCGAACGGGTGGTTGACGCCGGTCTCCAGCGGGACGCCAAGCTCGCGGAGGTCCTCCTTGTCCCGCTCGAACATCCGCTTGAACAGGTCATCCTGCTCGGGGTAGCCCGGCACCGCCGACCTGATTTGGTCCGCGGTCAGGTATCGCCGGGTGGACAGCAGGCACACGACAAGCCCGAGCAGGCGCTCGGTCTTGCGTCTCGACATGGCCCCTTCACACCTCCCAGGCCCTCCCCGTGACACAATGCTAGTCCGGAGGGGCGACCCCCCTGGACCCCCCGCTCATGGGGGAGCTGCCCGCCCCCCCATACCCCCCTGGCACGGCTACGCTGCCAAGGTGATCACATGGCGGAGCGGGGTGGTCAGCGGGACGCGGCGCGAGTGGCCCGGCGCGGTCGAGCTCGACGTGTCGGTGGACGGTTCCGCGGTCGTGGCGCTCGCCTACCCGGCGCTCACCGGGTCCCCCCGGCCCGGCGACCGGGTCCTGCTCAACACCACCGCGCTCGATCTGGGCCTGGGCACGGGCGGTTACGCGCTCGTGGTGGCGGTGCCCGACCGCCTGCCGCCCGATCCCGCGCTCGCCGGCCACCTGGTCAAGGCCCGGTACACGCCGCTGCAGGCCACCGTGCTCGGCGCGGACGAGCAGGGCTCGCCCCACCATGACGTGCTCCGCGACGCGGATGACCTCGACGGGATGCCCGTGGTGGTGGCCGACCTGCACTCCGCTCTCCCGGCGGTCCTGGCCGGCGTATTCGCTATGCCCGAACGAGGTTTGGCCAGGGGCCCGGGTCCGAGTCATGGCTCTCGCGAGTCGTGGCCCCGCGTGGTCTACGTCATGCAGGACGGCGGGGCACTGCCCGCCTGGTTTTCGCGGACCTGCGCGGCGCTGCGGGAGGCGGGGTGGCTGACGGCGGTGATCACGACCGGGCAGTCGTTCGGCGGTGACCTGGAGACGGTGACCGTGCACACCGGGCTGCTCGCCGCCCGGCACGTGCTCGGTGCCGACGTCGCGGTCGTCACGCAGGGCCCTGGCAACCTGGGGACCGGAACCCGGTGGGGCTTTTCCGGGGTGGCGGCGGGCGAGGCGGTCAACGCGGCGGCGGCGCTCGGCGGGCGCCCGGTGGCCTGCCTGCGGGTCAGCGACGCGGACCCGCGGGACCGGCACCGCGGGATCTCGCACCACAGCCTGACCGCGTACGGGCGGGTCGCGCTGGCCCGGGCCGACGTCGTCGTCCCGGCCCTGCCCGGGGAGTTCGGCCGCACGATCGCCGCGCAGGCGGGCCCGCTGGGCACGCGTCACGCGGTCGTCACCGTGGCGGTCGATGGGCTGGAGGCGGAGTTGCGGAAGTGCCCGGCCCCGCTGGCCACGATGGGCCGCGGCCTAGACGGGGACCTGGCGTACTTCCTGGCGGCGGCCGCAGCCGGGCGGCACGCCGCCCGGCTGCTCCGCCAGCAGCCCTCGTCAGCCGGTTGAGCTTGCGGAGGCGCTCGCGGAGGCGCTGGGGGCCGCGCTCGCGGATGAGTTCTGGAACGCGTCGAGGATGTCGACGACGTACACGAGTACGTCGGTGCCCTTGATGCCCGCCTGGGACGCTCCGGCGGAGCCGTAGGCGTCCTTGGGCGGGATGACGAGCATGACCCGGCTGCCCACCGTCTGGCCGGCCAGGCCGGTGTCCCATCCGGAGATCACCTGCGGGGTGGAATCCTGGAAGATGAAGCCGAGCGGCTGGCCGCTCGTCCAGGAGGAGCCGAAGGGCTTCTTCGTCCGCCAGTTGTAGCCGACGTACTGGGCGATGACGTACTCCCCCTTGGTCAGGGCCGGGCCCGTGCCCTTGATCAGGGTCTTCACCTCGAGCGCGGTCGGCGGTTTCCCGGCCGGGATCGTGGCCACGGGCGCCTGGCCCGGCGTGGCGCTGACCGTCGGGAGGCCGTTCCCGCCGCTGGATACCGTGGTGCCCGACGCGGACGAGTTGGCCGTGTACGACTTGATCACGTCGATGATGAACACCAGCGTGGTGTGGCCGCTCACGCCGAGTTCGGCGTCACCGCTCGTGCCGTAGCCCAGGGCGGGCGGGATGATCGCCAGGATACGGCTGCCGACCTTCTGGCCGACCAGGGCATCCTCCAGACCGGGGATCATCTGGCCGCCAACTACCGCCGGGTTCGTGAGGAAGGTGTTGGCCTTCAGCGTGAAGGTCTTCCCCGTCCAGAAATACAGCACGAAGTTCGCGACCAGGGAATCCGTCTTGGTCAGGACCGGGCCGGTGCCGTGGATGACCGTCTTGACGGTGAGCTTGTTGTCGGCCGTGAGCTTCGGGGTGGTGACGACGGGCGTCTGGCCGAACGCACCGGTCACGGACACCTGCGCGTTGGCGTTCACGGCGGGGGCCGGAGTGGTCACGGCGTTGGGCGACCCACCGCAGCCTGCCAGGGCCAGGCTAGCCAGGACCGGGATGACGATGAGGCCAAGAAAGCGTCGCATGAAAACCTTCAGATGTATTGGACTTCGGCGCAGACAGCCTACTGGGGTTTTCGACCCGGGAGGTCACATGCCGGCGATGAGCTTCTCGACTCTCTCGTCGACCGACCGGAAGGGGTCCTTGCACAGGACCGTCCGCTGCGCCTGGTCGTTCAGCTTGAGGTGGACCCAGTCGACGGTGAAATCGCGGCGCTTTTCCTGGGCCCGGCGGATGAACTCCCCGCGCAGCTTCGCCCGCGTGGTCTGCGGCGGGACGGACTTGGCCTCGAAGATCTCGATGTCACGGGCGGCGCGCTCGACCGCCCCGCGCCGCTGGAGCAGGTAGTACAGCCCGCGACCGCGGTGCACGTCGTGGTAGGCGAGGTCGAGCTGCGCGACCCGCGGCGAGGACAGCGGGAGGTCGTGCTTGGCCCGGTAGCGCTCGATCAGCTGGTACTTGGTGACCCAGTCGACCTCCCGCGCGATCAGGTCGAGGTTGCCCGTCTCGATGGCGCCGAGCGCCCGCTCCCACATGTCGAGCACCCGCTTGCTGACCGGGTCGGCGCCGTTCTTGTCGGTGAAATCCTTGGCCCGGTTCAGGTACTCGTACTGGATGTCGAGGGCACCGAGTTCGCGCCCGTTCGCCAGCCGGACCCGGCTGCGCCCGGTCATGTCGTGGCTGACCTCGCGGATGGCCCGGATCGCGTTGTCCAGGGTCAGGTCCCGCATCATGGCCCCGGCCTCGATCATCCGCAGCACCAGGTCGGTCGACCCGACCTTGAGCAGGGTCGTGGTCTCGCTCATGTTGGAGTCGCCGACGATCACGTGCAGCCGCCGGAACCGCTCGGCGTCCGCGTGCGGCTCGTCGCGGGTGTTGATGATCGGCCGTGACCTGGTCGTCGCGGACGACACGCTCTCCCAGATGTGCTCGGCCCGCTGGCTGACGCAGTACACGGCGCCCCTCGGCGTCTGCAGGACCTTGCCCGCGCCGCAGATGACCTGCCGGGTGACCAGGAACGGGATGAGGATGTCGGCCAGCCTGCCGAACTCGCCGTGCCTGCCGACCAGGTAGTTCTCGTGGCAGCCGTAGGAGTTGCCCGCCGAGTCGGTGTTGTTCTTGAACAGGTAGATGTCGCCGGCGATCCCTTCTTCGCGGAGCCTGCGGTCGGCGTCGACCAGCAGGCCCTCCAGGATCCGCTCGCCCGCCTTGTCGTGCGCGACGAGATCCAGGACGTTGTCGCATTCGGGCGTCGCGTACTCCGGGTGGCTGCCGACGTCGAGGTAGAGCCGCGCCCCGTTCCGCAGGAACACGTTGCTGCTGCGGCCCCACGACACCACCCGCCGGAACAGGTAACGCGCCACCTCGTCGGGCGACAGCCGCCGCTGACCGCGGAAGGTGCAGGTGACGCCGTACTCGTTCTCGAGCCCGAAGATTCGCCGATCCACACGCCAAGGCTACGTCCCGCGGTCACCCGGCGACAGCACCCGGTCGCGGGGGAGGTGGGCCGGGTGGCGCTAGCCCGGCCCGGCCAGCAGGTTCTTGTCCCACACGAACACCGTGTACGGGCCGACGTGGTAGGTGTGCGCGGGCGGGCCGTAGGCGGCCAGGGCCGCGGGGTTCGGCATCCAGTGGTGGAAGAAGCCGGGCTGGCTGTCGGTGACCAGGAACGTCGGCCGGTACGAGGCGGGGTCGTACCAGGACGGCTTCGACTCCCACAGGTCCGGCTGGAGGGTCCCGGGGAGCAGCGCCCTGACCGTGACCGAGCCGTCGCTGTCGACGGTCACGATGCTCGACAGCCAGTAGCCGCCCACCCCTTCGGTCAGGTGATGCTCGGCCAGGAACGTGGCGAGCTGCTGGTTGGCCGGCGGGGCGGACGGCTGGGCGGCGGCGTACCCGAGGCTGGCCGCGTAGCCCGCCAGGAGCGCTGCCGCCAGCCCCGCGCGCCAGGTGACGGCGCGTCGCCAGCCGGCCTGTTGGCCTTGGCCGAGCAGGCGGGCGGCCAGGGTCCGGCCCGCCAGGACGGCGCCGAACGGCAGCACGATCGCGAACTCCCGCGCGTTCAGGTCGGTCGCGTCGGCCAGCGTGCTCGGGACGTACACGAGGACGTTGACGACCATCGCGACGAGCAGGATCTGGCTGACCAGGTCGGGCCAGCTGAGGAAGCGGCGCGCCACCCGGCCGATGGCCCAGGCCACCAGGGCCACTCCGGCCAGGTGGACGACGGCGAACGCCATCTCTATCGCCGGCCCCTGGGGCTTGGCCCCGAACAGGGCGAGCAGCCCCTGCCCGGTGACCCGCGCGTGGCCGAGCCAGGTGCGCAGCGGGGCCAGCTTGTACCCGACCGGGTGCAGGAGGAAGCCGCCGCTGGCCCGGAGCAGCCGGTTGACCAGCGTCGCCGCGCCGTAGGCGAGGATCGCGGCGGCGGCCAGGAACACCTCGTACTGGCGAGCCCGCAGGCTCTGCCCGAGCCAGCCGGGTGACCCGCGGTCGCTCCGCCGGGCCGCGATCACCGCGCCGATAACGCGCACCCCGCAGACCACGATGAGCGGGACGATCCCGATCACGAGGACCAGCGGGTCGGCGACCAGCACCCAGGTCAGGAGGAGCCCGACTGCCACGGGGATGCGGTATACCCCCGGGGGGACGATCCCCTGGGATCCCCCCGATCCTGGGGGGAAACCCTTCCTCCCGGACCCCCTCGGGCCCCTGGTGCCCAGGTCGATGACCAGCCAGGTGAGCATGAGCGGGACGGCGGTGCCGATGTGCCCCACGGACAGGAGCAGGACGAAGACCCCGACCCCGAGCTGGGGTGCCAACATGATCCCCGACGTCAGGAGCACCCTCGGCCAGGCACCCGGCTCGCCGGTCCCGCCCCTGGCCAGCAGCGCGGCCACGAGCACGGCGAGCGTGTAGCTCATCGCCGCGGCGACGTGCGCGGTGTCGGCGTGCAGGCCGATGAGGCGCTCGAGCAGCGCGTACTGCGGCAGCTCGGTGGTGTAGAACGAGACGTCCGACAGGTACCAGCCGTGCAGCAGGACGTTGCCGTGCAGCATGTCCGAGGCCATGAGCAGGATGTTCGCCTCGTCGGAATTCTCCGGGTAGGTGCGGGACACCATGAGGTACGCGACGAAGAGCAGGACGGTGGTCACCGCGACGGCCAGCCAGATGAGCAGGCGGCGGGCGTTAGGCTGCCCGCGGCCCGGTTCCCCCGCCGACCTGGCGTGGCGGGCGGCGGGCCTGCTGGCGGCGGACTGGCTGCCGGGCGGCGCGGCCGAAGCGTCCGGCGTCCCGGTTCTGCGCACCATGCCCGCTACTCACCTTCCCGATGAACTCTCACAGGGTAGTCTGGCATCGCCCTGGTAGGCGGCGCGCCTGGTCCAGGATCGCCCTTCCCGCCTGACCGCCACGGTGGAGGCACGCGCTTGCAGCTCACTTCGACGTCGGAAGAGGACGAATCCGTCCGGCAGCGCGGGGTATCCCCATGGTCCGGGCTGGACCGGCCGATCGTGGCCGGCATGATCGCGTTGGTCGCCTGGCTCGGATTCGTGCTGGCCCGGTGGCGGATCTGGGCCGACGGGAACCTCAGCAGGTTCATCATGCTGGGCTCGGGTCGTACCGGGTTCACGACTCCGTCGCAGCTGCCGCATGGCGTGGTGCTCGGCGATCCGAACCAGGCCGGGTACGACGGGCAGTTCTACTACCGGCTCGCGCTGGACCCGTTCAACTGGGCCAGGACCGCGTACGGCATCACGATGGACCAGTCGTACCGGTACACCCGGGTCGGGTACCCCGTGCTGGCCTGGCTGTTCTCGTTCGGCCAGCACCAGCTGGTCCCCTACGTCCTCGTCCTGATCAACCTGTTCGGCGTGGCCGCGATGGCCGTCCTCGGCGGCATGTTCGCCCGCGCGTCCGGACGCCACGCCCTGTTCGGGCTGGCCTTCGCCGCGTACTTCGGCCTGGTCATCAGCGTGGGGCGGGACACCGCCGAGCCGGTCGCCGAGGCGTGCATGCTGGGCGGCCTGCTGGCCTACCGGCGGAGCCGGTACGTGCTGGCCGCCGGGCTGTTCGCGTTCGGCGCCATCACCAGGGAGACCATCCTGTTCGCCCCGGCGGCGATCGCCGTGGTCCGGCTGGTCGAGATGGCCCGACGCCGCGCCCGGCCGGGGCTGGCCGACCTGACCTGGGTCGCGCCCGCCGTCGCCTACGGCGTGCTGGAGGTCGCCGTCCACTTCGTGGTCAAGGGGAAGTTCCCGCTCCTCGCGAACACCAGCCGCAACCTGACCACGCCGTTCACGGCGCTTTACGACGCGCTCAAGTACGACGTCGGCCACATCAACACCGCTCATCTGAGCCCGATCGACATCGCCCTGCTGGAGTACGCCACGGTGGCGTTCTTCATCGTGGCCGGCCTGGCCGTGCTCAAGGTCACTTCGGCGCCGGTCCACGAGCGACTGGCCTTCGTCTTCTTCGTCCTCGAGCTGGGTCTGCTGTCCAAGCAGATCTGGACCAGCACCTTCGGTGACGGGCGCTCGCTCATCGAGGTCTACCTGATGGCGCTGATCCTGCTGGTCGCGACGCCGCGCCGGTATCTTTCCTCGCGCAACCTGACCCTGATCGCCGCCTTCGTGCTGCCCGCCCTCGTGGTCGTGGCCAGGCGTCGCGCCCTGTACATGTGAGGGCGGCGGCCCCGGTCAGGGGCTTAGGAATGGGTCCGGAACCTGATCAGCTTGTTCAGCAGGTTGGTGTCCCAGACCTCGATAATGTAACCGTCGAACTGGTAGACCCGTTGCGGTGGGCCGAAGGTCAGTTCCGCGGAGGCCTTGGCCTCCTTGAGCGGAGTCGGACCCCCCGCCACCAGGAAGTTCGCGTAGTGCAGCGAGGGGTCGTAGTCCAGATCGTTGGTCTCCCACTGGTACGGAGTCACCTCACCGTTGTCGGTCCGCGTCACCCCGACGACCTGAACGCGGTCGCCGCTGGCCACCGTGGTGCTATTGGCCTCCCAGTATCCGGCCAGCCCGTAGCGGAAGCCGTGCCCGATCAGCCACGCCACCAGCGGCTCGTTGGCGGGCGGAGCCGGGGTCTGCGCGGCGCCGTACCCCAGCGCGCCCAGGTACCCGGCCAGCGCCACCGCGAGCGCGGGCTTGAGCGCTCTCGGGCCCGCCCGCAGCGCGGCCAGGGTCCGCTCGCCGAGCACGCGACCCGCCAGCGCGGCACCGAACGGGAGGACCTCGACCATCTCGCGCGCGCCAAGGAGATTATGGGTGTGCGTGCTGATCATGTAGGCGCCCAGGTTAATCAGGATGGCCACGGCGAGCACGGCGACGATGAACTCGTCCGGGCGGAACAGCCGGGCTAGGGCGAGGCCCAGGCCCGAGAGCACCAGGGCCGCCCCGGCCAGGTGGAACACCGCGAGAACCAGCGCGATCGGAGTCTGGGCGTCGAAGACGTTGGCGCCGAACAACTCGAGGAAGCCCTCGGCCATGATCACGGCTCCGTGCGGCCAGTCGCCGACGGGTGCCGACCTGGTCCCGATGCGCCACACGTGGAACCCGCCGAGGGCCTTGATCGCCCGGGGCGCCAGGGTGCCGAGTCCGGCCGCGATCAGGGCGGCTCCGCCCAGGGATGGCTCGTACCACCTGGAGGCCCGGTCGCCGTCGCCTCGCAGCAGGTTCGCGAAGGATCGCACGACGACGACCAGCACCAGCGGCGCGATGCAGGTGATCAGGATGACCGAGTCGGCCACCATCGTCCAGGCCAGGATGGCGCCCACCGCGAGGGGGACCAGCCAGCGCGGCCGCGCGTGCCGGTAACGGTCGATCAGCAGCCAGGCCACCAGCACCGGCACCGCGGTGCCCGTATGGTCCGGCGACAGCAGCACGATCGAGGTGGCGCTGATCTGGGGCGCCATCATGATGCCCGCGGCGAGCAGCGCGCGGGCCAGCCCGGCCCCGCCCTGGGCCCGCCCCCTGGCGAGCAGGGCGGCGAGCAGGACGAGCAGCGTATAGGTCATGGCCGCGCCCACGTGCACGACCCAGGCCCCGATCCCGAGCCAGTGCACCAGCAGGGCTTCGATCAGCGCGTACTGCGGGAGTTCTGTGGTGTAGAAGGACACGTCGGAGGAGTACCAGTGCCGCAGCAGCAGGTTCCCGTGCAGCATGTCCCAGGCCTGCAGGATGTTCCCCGAACCGTCGGACGATACCTGGATCGACGAGGACTGGCGCAGGTAGCAGAAGAACAGGACGGCGACCGCAAGCACAGCCAGCCCGGCGTATTCCGCCCGCCGTCTCGCCGATGCCGTCGCTGGCCGGGCGGTGGCGGCGGAGACTTCCCGCTGGCGCCCGCTGACGCTCATCCCGCGGCTCCCCAGGCCCTGGCGACGGAGAAGCCCGTGAAGCGCAGGATGACGTGGGTACCCGGCGGTGCGGCCGGCGGGTAGAACCAGTAGCCTGCGCTGCTAGCCAGCTGCGACGGGGTGCAGATGAACTGCTTGGTCACGATGAAGGTGTACCACGGATCGACCAGGCAGGCCCTGACTCCGGTGCGTTCGGCTTGGTCGAGGAAGCCGATGGCCTGGGGCCAGACGATATGGTCGACCTCCAGCGCGATGACCTGGCCCGGCGACCTCGCGGCCAGGGCCGCCACCGCCGCCGGCAGGGACTCGTTGATGTCACCCGTGCTCGTCCTGGTCCCGGGTATCACCGCCAGGGTGATGAACGCGGCCGCGGCGGCCAGCACGGCTACCGCCGGGGCGGCCGCGCGCAGGATCCGGCGGGACCGCAGGCGGAGCGCCTCGACCGCGCCCACGACGATGATCAGCACCATGATCAGCGGCGCCGACCAGTAGAAGTACCCGATGTAGTGCGAGAAGAGGTCGTCGATGCCGAGCGCCGTGTACAGCACGAAGGCCAGCGTCGAGACCACGTTGAGGGCCAGCAGCGCGACCAGGAACCTGCGTAGCGGACCGCGGGTGAGCCCGGCGATGACGCCGAGCGCGAGCGCCAGGAGCAGCACCGGGGCCAGCCATGCGTTGGCGTGCGGCCACCAGAACCACAGCACGTAGCCCGTCACCTGGGCGGCGGTGTACTGGCCGGCCAGACCCAGTTGCCCGCCCGATTTGCCGTACGAAAGGTAGTCACCGAAGTCCCCCGGCCAGTGCAGGATCAGGTTGAGGACGATCGGGAACGCGAAGACCACGCTGATGACCGCGGCCGGGATCCAGGCCTTCCGCTGCTCGGTGAAGAACGACCGGAGCGGCCGGCGCCAGGCCCGCCAATGCCCGGCCGCCGCGGCGACCAGCACGGCCAGGGTGATCGCGGGTACGAACAGCAGGAAGCATGCGTGCCCGTGGATGAGGAACCAGCCGGACAGCGCGAAGATCCACAGGTCCGCCACCCGCCCCGCCGTCACCGAGCCCGCCGCGAGCAGGAAGACGATGTACGTCGGGACGTAGAGGTACGGCATCCAGTCGGAGTTGACGACCGACGGGTAGACGACCGCCAGGCCGAGCAACACGGCGAAGGTCGCGGCCGCCCCCGCCAGCGAGCGCGTCCAGGAATAGACGATGCCGACGGCCAGCGCCAGGAACGCGCTGTCCAGCACGAACACCGCGAGTACGTGCGCGTTCCAGGCGGTCGGGACCACGTGCAGCGCGTTCAGGAACAGGTACTCACCCAGGGCCTGGACGTACATGTAGGCCGGCCCGGGATGGTTGAAGCCCTCGCGCGAGTAGCTGCCGATGAGCAGCGTGAAATGCTTGGCCTGCGTGATCAGGATCGAGTTGGCGCCCGCGTCACCCTGCTCGTACAGGCGGGTGGTAAACAGGAACGAGTTGCGGGCGCAGAGCAGGGCGAACAGTGCCGCGAACGGGACCACCCAGATCGCCCAGAACCACCAGGGCCGACGGCCACCGGCCTGCTGAACCGGTTCGGCCACGGCCGGACCGGCGGCCTCGGTGGCTTCGGTGACATCGGTGGCTCCGGAGTCATCGGCGGGCCCGGTGACATCAGTGGCTTCGGTGACATCAGTGGCTTCGGTGGCCTGGTTCTCGGGCCTGTTCCGAACCGACTCAGACCCTGTGCCCACCGCTACCCGCCTGCCGTCCGTGCTACCGAGCTCAGATGGTTCCGGCCTTGATCGCCGCGTCGATCCAGGGGATGACCTCGTCGAGCATCTCGTCGAGCGTGGTGCTCGCCTCGAAGGCGAGGATGCGCCTCGCCTTCTCGGTATCGGGAACGCGGCGCTGGACGTCATATTCGAACGGGTCGTCGTGCACCAGCGTGAGCGGGACGTCATCGCCCTTGATCTTGCGCCAGACGACCTCGGCCAGCTGCCGCACGGTCGTGCTCTGCGCCGTCGACAGGTTGAAGTCCTCGTTGAGCGCGTCGGGGTGCTCCATCGCGGTCACCACGCCCGCGGCGAGGTCACCGCCGTAGGTGTAGTGCCGCACCTGGTCGCCCGAGCCGAGGATATGCAGCGGGTCCTGCCCCTTGAGCACCTTCTGCACCAGGTCGGGGACGACGTGGCTCATCGCGAGCTGGACGTTCCCCGACAGGATCTCCGTGTCGCCGAGGGCCCGGCTTTCGCCGATGCCCACGCAGTTGAACGGGCGCACCAGGGTGTACGGCAGGCCGTACTGGTCCGACGCGGCCTTCGCGAAGTACTCCACCGCCAGCTTCTGGAAGCCGTAGGACGACAGGGGCGGCGGTATACGCCGCTCCTGCCCCTCGTACGAGGGCCACTCGTCGGCGCTCTCGAAGACCATCGAGGAAGACAGGTAGGTGACCTTGCGCAGCCGACCCTCCTTGTGCGCGGCGATCGCCGCGTCGCAGGACGACGCGATGATCCGCTCGTTGGTCGCCAGCAGGTCGTACGCGTAGGTGTGGAAGTAGGAGATCCCGCCGATCATGGCCGCGCCCGCGATGAAGTGGTCGCAGTCGGCCAGGAGCTCGGTCATGAGGGTCACATCCCTGGCGTCGCCCTCGACGAGCCGGTACCGCGGGTGCCCGTCGTAGGACTTCCTGACCTTCCCGTACTTGGAAAAGTTATCCAGGCCGACGACGGCGTAGCCGCGCTCGAGCAGCTCTGCTACGACATAGCCGCCGATGAAGCCCGCTGACCCGCTGACCAGAACTTGCTGCATCAACTCTCCTGCCCGGTTTGCTGCTTGCGTTCTGCGCCCGCGCCGCGGGCCCGGACCTGCTGTGGGGTGAGCGGCGGCCCGAAGGCGAAACGATACCAGCGCAGGTAGCTGGGCACCCACTTGGCGACCTTGAAGTTGGACACCCCGGCCTGCCGGTCCAGCCAGATGGTCGGGATCTCCGCCACCGGCCGGCGCAGCCGCTTGGCCTTGGCCGTCAGCTCGATGCCGATCTCGAAGCCGTCGCGGGAGTCGATGCCGACCTCCCTGACGAAATCGGTCGAGTAGGCCTTGAACGAGTTGGTCGCGTCCCTGGTGCCCACGTGAGCGAAGATGCGGAGCGAGCGCCCGGCCATTCGGGACATGGTGCCCTTCAGCACGGGGCCGCCGACCTGCTGGCCGCCCGGCATGTAACGGGACGCGGCCGCGACGGCCACGCCCCGCTCGACCAGCCGGACGAGCTCGTCGATCTGCCTGGCGTCATCGCACCCGTCCGCCATGGTGACCACGACCACCGGAGCGGTAGCGGCGTCAATGCCGTACCTGATCGCGTTGGCGGGACCCCGGCCGTAGGTGTTGATCAGGCACTTCAGCCGCGGCTCTTTCCGCCCGTACTCCTCCGCCACGGGGACCGTGGTGTCGTCGGCCGAATCCACCACGACCAGCACCTCGCACGGCAGCCGCACCGACTCGAACAGCCGGTCCAGCACGCTCACCACCCGGTCGCCCTCGTTGTACGCGGGCACGACCACCGAGACCCGCGGGTGCTCGGTCATATCCGCACGCCCTGCCCCAGGGCGTCCCAGATGTCGGCCACCGGCTTGTCGGTCACCAATCCGCGGTATTCAGGGTGCGGCGCCGCGATGACCAGGAGGTCAGAGGAGTCCAGGACCTCATCGAGCGGCAGCAGCGCGGCGTCGGTGGTGACGTGCGGGTCGGTGCACAGGACGGCGTCGGCCTTGAACGCCAGGATCCGCTTGAGCTTGTACGACAGGCTGGACCTGGTGTCGTCCGACCCCGCCTTGAACGCCATGCCCAGGATCCCGACCGTCATCGAGGCCAGGTCGAAGCGCTGCTCTAGCCGGTGCACGATGTAGAGCGGCAGGCCCTCGTTGACCGCCATGGCCGCATGCCCGAGCGGGAAGTTGTTGTGGTTGAAGGCCGCGAGCTGCATCGTGTCCTTGAACAGGCACGGTCCGGCCGCAAATCCGGCGGCCGGCATGTCCGCGGCCCGCGGGTAGTCCTCGGCCAGCCCCTGCCGGATCCGCTCGAAGTCCAGGCCCCGCTCGTTGGCCATCATGTAGAGCTGGTTAGCGGTGGCGAACTTGATGTAGCGCCAGACGTTGGTGAACAGCTTGGCCAGTTCCGCCTCCTCCGGCGACATGACCACCAGCTTGCTGGTCAGCCTGCCGAACAGGCTCCGGGCCCGGTCGGTCCCCGCCAGCGTGCGGGATGAGATGATCTGCGGCAGCTCGAACAGCTCCGTCATCGCCTTGCCCTCGGCGATCCGCTCCGGGCAGAAGGCCACCTCTATCTGCAGCCCGAGCCCGGCGACCATCTTCTCCACCAGGGCGGTCACCCCCGGGAACACGGTGCTGCGCAGGATGAGGAGCTGTCCGTCGCGCAGGTAGCCCGCGCACCCGCCCAGCGCCTTGGGAATCGCCGACTGGTCGGGGTTCAGGTGCTCATCGACCGGCGTGCCGATGACCACCACCACGTACTCCGCCGAGCCGACCATGGCCGGATCGACCGACGCCTCGAGGTGCCCGGCAGCGAGCACCCGGCGCAGCACTTCCTCCGCGCCTGGCTCGGCGAACGGCATCCGGCCCGAGTTCACCGTGGCGACCGCGGTCTCGCTCACGTCGTAGATGCCCACCCTGGCGCCCCGGTCGGCGAACGCGAGCGCGAGCGGCAGGCCCACGTGCCCGCACCCGCCGATGACGACCACGTCACGGTCGAGCAGATCCGGCACCTTCGTCACCCCATACCTCCGGCTGATCATGGCAGGCCCACGAGGGCAGCCGGAGCCACAGGGTTACAGCCTCCAGCGCCGCCGTCACATGTCTTGGGGCTCTACCTTACCGCCCGACTCGTCCCGGTCACGGGGCTTGCGACGGTCAGGTCTGTCAAGCTGGCGAACGACGTCCACGCTCCTGACAGCGTTCCCGCTGGAAGTCCTCCATCTGCTGCGGTAGGCTCACGCCGCTAATGCTGTGTGGCGGCGCACCCGGTCTGGCTATTAACCCGCCCTGAGCAAGGAATGGACGATGCCTGGTCTGGAGCACCCGCTGCCCGGTGCCCTGGTCGCGGAGTCGGTCACGCCCGAGGGCCCGGACCTGGTCACGCCGACCGCCGTCACGAGCGCCGCGCCAGGCGGCGTGGACCCGCGGCAGTCCCGGGTGCTGCCGTGGGCGGACCGGCCGATCGTGCCTGGCCTGATCGCCTTGCTCGTCGCGGTGGCTTTCGTGCTGGCCCGGTGGCAAACTTGGGCGCAGGGCAGTATCAGCCGGTTCATCCTGGTCGGACGTCATTTCGCTACCCCGAGCCAACTGCCGCATGGTATCCCCCTGGTACCGACCTACGGCTATGACGGCCAGTTCTACTACCGGCTGGCCCTGGATCCGCTGAATTTCAGGACGACGGCCTACGGCATCAGAATGGACCAGCCGTACCGGTTCATGCGGATCGGCTATCCCGCGCTGACTTGGCTGGTCAGCCTAGGCCAGCACCTGGCGGTCCCCGTCATGCTTGTCGCGGTCAACGTCGTCGCCATCGGCGCCATGGGCTGGCTCGGGGGGATCTTCGCTCGGCAGTCGGGCAGGCACGCGCTCGCCGGGCTGCTGCTGCCGACATATTTTGGCGTTATCACCAGCCTGTCCCGTGACACCGCTGAGCCACTCGCCGCGGCCTGTCTGCTCGGCGGGCTTCTCGCGATCCGTGCCCGCCGCCCCGTAGCGGCCGCTCTCCTGCTGGCCTACGGCGCGCTGACCAGGGAAACCGTGATGGTCGCCGTAGCCGCCATCGCCGTCGTCCGCGTTGCCGGGATTATCCGCGGGCAGCAGCCGGCCAGGCCCAGCCGTGATGACCTGCCGTGGCTGGTGCCGGCCGTCGCCTTCGCGGTCTGGCAGGTCGTACTTAAGGCCGCCACGGGAAGCCTCACGCTGTTCGCGGACAGCGGTCGCAACGCGGGCACGCCCTTCATCGCCCCCCTCAGGGCGCTGGAGTCCAACCTCGCCCGTATCAACCTGCACCAGTTCGATCAGATTGACCTGTGGCTCCTGGAGCTAGCCATCCTCGCTGCGTTCACGGCGGCGGCGCTGGCCAGCTTGCGGTCCACCAGCGCGCCAGCGCACGAACGGCTGGCCTTCGTCCTGTTCCTGATCGAGATCTGCATCGTCACGCCGAGCACCTGGAACAGCCTTGACGCCGACCTGCGGTCCTTCATCGAGGTGTACCTGCTGGCCGTGATCATCTTGCTCGGCACGACGCGACGCAGCCCCGGGGCCAGGCTGCTCCCCTACCTCGCCGCGTTCATGCTGCCTGCCCTCATCGTGGTCACGCAACGTAGGCTAGTTGGGTCGTGACGGCCCGCAGATTTGGTAGTGCATCGCCGTGGCGCGGCGTTCCCGCCGGGCGCCGCCCGGTTCTCGGCATTCTCACAAATTGCGTTAAGCCTGTTCACGGGCGTCAAAGAGTTGAATCCTGTACGATTCTGCACCGGCAAGCTCAAAAGTGTGGCGGTGTGTCCGGGTATGGCCCGCCTTTCGCGAAGGGCGGACGATGGCCATTCAGGAGCACGGAACCGCTGCTGGCCTTGATGAGGCAGCGAGCAACGGTCCGGGCCTTGATACTCAGGAACTCACGGCCGGCGCGGACCAGACTGCAGCGCCCGATCCGGGACTGCCGGAGGCTGCTGGCCTGGAACAGACCGGGGCGGCCGTGCTAGACCCACCGATCGCCGAGCTGGAGTCACCCGGAGTTTCCGCGCTGGACCTGCCGGACGAGGCAGAGCTGGCCCTGGCGGGCGACGCCAACCGGTGGGCCGCGCTCCACCGCTGGCGACGGCGGTTCCAGTTGGTGACGGCCTGGACGGACCGGCCGATCGTGACCGGGCTGACGGTGCTGCTGGCCGCCACCGGATTCGCGGTCGCTCGCTGGGACATGTGGTCCAGGCGGACCATCGGCAGGTTCATCCTGATCGGGCAGGACTTCGCGCACCCGGCCCAGTTGCCGGCCGGCATGCCGCTGCGGGCGGCGACCGGCTACGACGGCCAGTTCTACTACCGGCTGGCGATCAACCCGCTCAACCTCCACCAGACGGCCTACGGGGTCAGCATCGACTCGCCGTACCGGTTCATGCGGATCGGCTACCCGATCCTGACCTGGCTCCTCTCGTTCGGGCAGACCTCGCTCGTGCCTCTCATGCTCGTCGTGGTCAACGCCGCGGCCATCGGCGCGATCGGGTACATCGGCGGGCGGTTCGCCATCCAGGGCGGCCGGCACGCCGCGTGGGGCCTGCTGCTGCCCGGGTACTTCGGCCTGGTCACCAGCCTGTGCCGGGACACGGCCGAGCCGGTGGCCGCCGCCTGCATGGTGGCCGGGCTGCTCGCCATCCGTCTCCGCCAGCGGAGACTGGCGGCCTTGGTCCTCGCCTTCGGCGTATTGACCAGGGAAACCGTGATGGTCCTCGTTGCGGCGATCGCCATCGTCCGGATCACCGGGTTCCTGCGCCGCCGCTACCGACCCGGGCGGGACGACGTCGTGTGGGTCCTGCCCGCCGCGGCCTTCGTCGTGTGGGAGTTGCTGGTCTTGCTATTCGCCGGCACCCTGCCGATACTCGCCGACGGCGGCCGGAACGCGGGGACACCCCTCGTCGCCCCGTTCGAGGCGCTGAAGTCCAACCTGGCCCACATCGACTGGCACAGCTACAACGCGATCGACGTGTGGCTGGCGGAGGTGGCCGTCCTGCTGATCTTCGCGGTCGCGGGGCTGTGCTCGCTGCGGGTCTCGCGCGCGCTGGCCCATGAGAAGCTCGCCCTAGTGCTGTTCCTCGTCGAGATCTGCGTCGTCACCCCGAGTACCTGGAGCAGCGTCACCGCCGACCTGCGGTCCTTCGTCGAGGTCTACCTGCTGGCGGTGGTCGTCCTGCTCGGGCGTCCGCGCCGGCCGGTCCCGCACCTCGGAGCCTGGCTGCTGCCCGCTCTCACGCTGGGCTTGCTACCGGTACTCGACGGGGTGATCAGGCTCAGGCTGCACTGGGCCTGACGGGTTCTGGCTGGTTCAGCCCTGGACGGCCGGGATGGCCGGGTTGCCGGGGATGCTCGACAGCAGGTTCCGGTTCCAGACCATGATGGTGTACGGGGAGTCGTGGTACATCCGGGCCGGGGTGCCGAAATACTCCTTGATGAGCCCGAGCGGCTCCCAGTGCGAGAAGTAGCCTGGCTCGTTGTCGAGGACGATAAAGTTGGCGTAGTGCGTCTGCGGGTCGTACCACGACTCCTTCGACATCCACAGGTCGGCCTTCATGGTTTTCTCCATGAGAGCCCTGACCTGGACTTTGTCGCCGCTGTTAAGGGTGACGACGCTGGAAGTCCAGTAGCCGCTGAGGCCGTAGGTCAGGTGGCGGTTGGCCAAGAAGGTCGCCAGGGAGGTATTGGCCGCCGGGACGGCGGGCTGGGTGATCTCCCACCCCAGCCCGGCGGCGTAGCCGATCAGGACCAGGATCCCGGCGACGGCACCGGCCAGCCGGACGCGGCGGGACCGTTGGACCCGGCGGGCGAGCCGCACCCAGCGGGGCAGGCGTATCCAGCGGGCCAGCCGGACCCAGCCGGCCACTAGGATCCGGCGGACCACCTGGATCCAGCGGAATAGCCAGGACCAGCCGCGCGCCAGAACCCGGCCGGGCACCCGGACCCACCCGATCAGCCGGACCCAGCCAGCCGCCACGACCCGGCCGGTCAGCCGGACCCAGCCGGCCGCCAGGACGCGGCCAGTCAGCTCAGGCTGGCGGGCCAGCCGGACCCGGCGGGCCGACGGGAACCGGTGAGCTCCGCGGCCCGCCGAGCCCCTGTCCCGCACCGGGAACCGGTCGCTGGCCACGACCATGCCCCCCGCCGAGACGAGCACCCGCGCGGCTAGCGCCGCACCGAAGGGGACGATGATGGCGACCTCGTGCGCGGCCTCGTCTGAGGCGTTGGTGAGCAGGTACAGCACGATGTTGAGCACGATGGCCAAGGCCAGGATCTCGTCCACCAGGCTCACGCCGAAGAAGCGCCAGGCCACCCGGGCCAGCGCGCAGACCACGAGGGCGACGCTCACCATATGCAGGAAGGCCAGGACGAGCGGGATGCCGTTCAGCCCGGTGTAGTTGGCCCCGAAGACCTCGAGCACCTTCCACCCGGCCGGCCAGTTGTAGCGCAGGTAGGGCCAGGGCGTCAGGTGGAACGGCAGCCTGTTCACGGTATAGGCGCCCAGGGCGGACAGGATGTTGTTGGTGATCCAGGCCAGGCCCGACGCGGCGACCGAGGCGGCGCCCAGCATCAGGTCGTACCACTGGGCGGTGAGCCGCCGCCACCAGGTTCCGTCGGCCTTCAGCCAGCCCCGGATGACCCGTAGCGCGCAGGCTATCCCCAGCGGCCCGATCCCGACGACGTACACGATGGGGTCGGCGACCTGGACCCAGGCGAGCAGGACCGCGATAAGCACGGGCACGGACCAGCGGGGGGCAGACCATCCGGTCCGGTCGAGCAGCAGCCAGATGAGCAGCAGCGGGACCGCGGTACCGATGTGACCGACCGACAGGTCCATGGCGAAGACGCCGAGCCCGAGTTGCGGGGCCAGCATGATGCCCCCTGCGATCAGCGTCCTGATCAGCCTCTGGCGCCCCGACGATCCGGCCCGGGCCAGCATCACGGCGAACAGCAGCACCAGCGTGTAGGTCATCCCGGCGGCGATGTGCCCGGTCTCCGCACGCAGCCCGAGGAAGCTCTCGAGCAGGGCGTACTGGGGTAGTTCGGTCGGGTAGAACGAGACATCGGACATGTACCAGCTGTGCAGCAGCAAGTTGCCGTGCAGCAGGTCCGATCCCATCAGCAAGATGTTGGCGCTGTCGGAGTTCAGCGTGTACGTCTGCGACAGCCGCGCGTACGCGGCGAACAGGACCAGGCCAGCCAGCAGGTACGCCGCGACCACAGCCCAGCGTCTGCGGTGGTCAGGTCGGTCGTCACCCGCCCTCGGCCCGGCAGAAGCAAGGCCGACCAATGACTGGGGCTGCTCCCCGGTGCGCAGTCCGCCCACGAAAACCGAAGCTTAGTCGCTCCTGGTGGTGATGGGCGTTACCAATTGGTTGCGATGTACTTAGTTTCGGTGAATTCGAGCAGTCCCTCGTGGGCGCCCTCGCGGCCGATGCCGGACTGCTTCACGCCCCCGAAGGGGGCCGCCGGGTCGGAGACCAGGCCGCGGTTGAGGCCGACCATGCCGGCCTCAAGCGCCTCGCATACCCGCAGGCCGCGGGCCAGATCACGGGTGTAGACGTAGGACACGAGCCCGAATTCGGTGTCGTTGGCCCAGTTGATGGCGTCGGCCTCGGAGGTGAACCTGACCACGGGCGCCACCGGCCCGAAGATCTCGGTGCCGAGGATGCCAGCTCCGACCGGGACCTGATCGATCACGGTCGGCTGGTAGTAGTAGCCGCGCCGCTCGGGAGCGTGTCCCCCGGTGACCACCTTGCCGCCGTCCGCCGTCGCCGATTCGACGAGCTCGGCCACCTTCGACCGGGTCGGCTCGTTGACCAGCGGGCCGACGTCGGTGGCCTCGTCCAGGCCCGGCCCGACGACCATGCGCTCGAGCCGGGCCGCGAATGCCCGGCTGAACTCGTCGGCGACCGCCTCGTGCACGTAGAAGCGGTTGGCGGCGGTGCACGCCTCGCCCCCGTTGCGCATCTTGGCGAGGAGCGCCCCCTCGACCGCGGCGTCGACGTCCGCGTCCTCGAAGATGATGAACGGCGCGTTGCCGCCGAGCTCCATCGAGCAGTTCACCACGGTGTCGGCGGCTTCGCGCAGCAAGACCCGGCCGACTTCGGTCGACCCCGTGAACGACAGCTTGCGGACCCGCGGGTCGTTCAGCATCGCCGACACCACCGCGCCGGACTTCCGCGAGGTCAGCACGTTCACGACGCCGTCGGGCACGCCCGCCTCGGCCAGCAACTCGGCGATGTACAGCGCGGTCAGCGGGGTCTCCGAGGCCGGCTTGAGCACGACCGTGCAGCCGGCCGCGAGCGCCGGGCCGATCTTGCGGGTGGCCATCGCGGCCGGGAAGTTCCACGGGGTCACGAGCACCGAGACGCCGACCGGCTGGCGCATGACGAGGATCTTGTTCGCCCCGGACGGGGCCTGCATCAGCACGCCCTCCATCCGGACCGCCTCTTCGGCGTACCAGCGGAAGAACTCGGCCGAGTAGGCCGCCTCGGCCTTGGCGTCGCGCAGGGCCTTGCCGTTCTCGATGGTCATGAGCCTGGCCAGCGCGTCTGAGTTCTTGGTCATTAGCTCGAAGGCCCGGCGCAGGCACTCGGCGCGCTGCCGCGGCGGCGTCGCGGCCCATCCGGCCAGGGCGTCCTGGGCTGCCCCTACGGCGTCCAGCGCGTCCTGTTCGGTCCCGTTGGCCACCTCGGCCACCGCATCCTCGGTCGACGGGTCGATCACCGGCAGCGTGTCGCCGCCACGCCCGCTGGTCCACTCCCCGCCGATCAGCAGGCCGGTAGGTACCTCGATGCCGGCCAACTTGGCCACGTTGCCGCTCACCGTTCCTCCAGACTCTTCCGCACCGTCTCGGTGATCCTGTCCACCGAGGGCAGCACGTAGTCTTCGAGCTTATCCGCGGCGGGCAGCGGGATATGAGGGGTGGTGATGCGGATCACGGGGCCGGTGAGCGCGCCGAACGCCTCCTCGGCCACGATCGACACCAGTTCGGCGCCCCATCCGCACAGCCGGGGGTTCTCCTCGACGGTGAACATCCGGCCGGTCTTGGCCACCTCCGCCAGGATCGTCCGCGTGTCCAGCGGCACCAGCGACCGGACGTCCACGATCGTGGCCTCGATGCCGTGCTCGGCGGACAGCCGCTCGGCCGCCGCCAGCGACCGCGGGACCATCGCGGCCAGCGCGAGGATCGTCGCGTGCCCGCCCTCCCGCAGCACCTTGGCCCGGCCGAGCTCGTCGACCACCTCGCCGTCGGGCACCTCGCCTTTGCTCGCCATGAGGCCCTTGTGCTCGAAGAACACGACGGGATCGGGGTCGCGGACGGCCGCCGCCATGAGCCCCACCACGTCGCGCGGGCTGGAGGGGGCGACGACCTTCAGCCCCGGCACGGCCATGGCCCAGTTCTCCACCGACTGCGAGTGCTGGGCGCCGAACCGCACCCCGGCTCCGTTGGCGCACCGGACGACCAGCGGCAGGGCCAGCTGACCGTCGGACATGTACCTGATCTTGGCCATCTCGTTGGCGATCAGGTCCCAGCAGACCGCGAAGAAGTCGCTGAACATGATCTCCGCGATCGGGCGCAGGCCGGTCATCGCCGCGCCGATGGT
>Ga0335074_10000508_pt1 | contig 55674 bp, 45 predicted proteins | sample Lox_Sample_23_FD_206715 | JGI IMG/M metagenome (GOLD analysis project Ga0335074, IMG submission 206715) | Soil microbial communities from Loxahatchee National Wildlife Refuge, Florida, United States - Lox_Sample_2.3 | ecosystem: Environmental > Terrestrial > Soil > Wetlands | place: USA...
AGCTGGAACAGCTCCTCCTTGTTGCGCACGTGCCAGTAGAGAGAGGCCGCGCCGGTGCCGAGCTGTTCTGCAACCCGTCGCATCGAGAGCCCGTCCATCCCAACCTTGTCGAGGACGCCGATGGCGGCTTCGACGATGATGTCGCGGGTTATCGGCTCGCGTGGGTGCGGCTTGGCCTTGTACCAGGGCGGTTCTGGCAGGGGAGCGAGCGCGTCTGGCGGCCGTGGCCCGGCGGGGTTCGAGGCTGCCATAGCGCAATTATAACTCAACTGTCAAACATCATTCGATTCTAGAACAGCGTTTGACAACCAGAACAACGTCCGTTAGAATGTCATTCGATTATCGAACGCCGTTCTAGGAGGTTCCCAGGGTGAGCACGCCCATCATCAGTGCCCGAGGTGTCATGAAGCGCTTCGGGAAGACGACGGCTCTCGACGGCCTCGACCTCGTCGCCGAGCACGGGCAGGTCGTCGCCCTGCTCGGGCCGAACGGAGCGGGCAAGACGACCTTCGTAAGGGCAGTCGCGACCCTGCTCAGGTTGGACGGTGGCGAGCTGCGTGTGGCGGGCCATGACGCGCGCAGAGAGCCTGCCGCGGTGCGTCGCATGATTGGCTTGGCCGGCCAGTTTGCCGCGGTTGAGCCCGTTATGACAGGGCGGGAGAACCTGGAAATGGTTGCTCGGTTGTTCGGCCAAGGCCGCGCTGATGCGAGGAGGGCAGCCGCGGCAGTCCTCGAGCAAATGGGCCTCACAGAGATGGCCGACAAGCCAGTGCGGGGGTACTCGGGCGGTATGCGCCGCCGCCTGGACCTCGGGGCGAGCCTCGTCGGGACGCCCAGCCTGCTGTTGTTGGACGAGCCGACGACCGGGCTCGACCCGCGGAGCCGCAACGAGCTGTGGGACGCGATAAGGGACCTGGTCGCCTGTGGCACCGATGTCTTGCTCACGACGCAGTACCTCGACGAAGCCGACCAGCTTGCCAGCCACATCGTCATCATCGACCACGGTAAGGCGATCGCCTCCGGCTCGCCTGCCGAGCTCAAGCGACGCATAGGCGGCAAGGTGATCGAAGTCCACACGCGGTCCCGAGAGGAGCTCTCGACTGTTGCGAGCGCGCTCGAACGCCTCGAGCAGGGCCAGGCCCGGGTAGATGACGCGACCCGAAAGGTGAGCATAACGGTTGGTGGTGCAGCAACTTTGTCGGCTGCGCTGAAGGCCGTGGAGGCATCTGGTGCCCAAGTTGAGGATGTGGCGCTGCGCCAACCGAGCCTCGACGAAGTCTTCCTCGCCCTTACGAACGCTTAGAAGTACACCTCAGCAAGGAGAAATGTCATGTCCGTTGTCTCACTACCCGCCTCGAGCGCTCTGGCCCAACCTCCCGGCCGGACCACCTCCATGCTCCTTAGCACTTTGCAGGTTGCACGCAGAGCGCTCCTACGCTACTTCCGCAACCCGCAGATGGTTGTCCTGGGGACGGTACAAGGAGCGATGTTCTTGCTCATATTCCGCTACGTGTTCGGGGGCGCAGTGAACGTCAGCGGGACGAGCTACGTCGACTTTCTCATCCCCGGGTTCGTAATGACGAGCGTGCTCTTCTCGGGGATGGGCGCCTCGACCGCCGTCGCCGAGGACCTGCAGCAGGGGTTCGTCGACCGGCTACGGTCATTGCCGGTACCGCGGGCCTGCTTCCTGACAGGCAGGGCGGCCGGGGACACGGTCTGGAACCTGTGGGGCCTCGCGGTCGTCAGCGCCGTCGGTTTCGCGGTCGGCTTCCGGCCACACGGCGGGACAGGTAACGAACTGGCCGCTTTTGGGCTCTGCGTAGTCTTCGGGTTCGCCTTCGAATGGCTGTTCATCGTCCTCGGCTTGCTGGCGGGCACACCCCAAGCGGCGCAAGGCATGGCGCTGCTTGTCTTTCCCTTCACCTTCGTCTCGAGCGCCTATGTGCCGGTCAAGACGATGCCCGGCTGGATGCAAGCATTCGCGCAAAACCAACCGATCACGTTCATGTCGGACGCCGTTCGTGCTCTTGCACTTGGCCACCCGGCGACGGCGGAGCTGGGGCACCCCGCTGGCTTCTACGTTACATGGGCGCTCGTGTGGGCCGCGGGGGCGGTCGTCCTCTTTGCCCCGCTCGCCCTCGCTCGCTACTCCCGGAGCTAGCGGCCAACTTCAGCTGCTCAGCTGTTCAGCTGCCAGCGGACGGTGCGCGGTCATCTCTCAACCAGCGAGTGCTGAGGCCGGGTCAGGTGCTCAGAGCCAACCGCGCTCGTCGGCCGCCCTGACGGCTTCGGCCCGGTTGCGGGCACCTGTCTTGGCGATCGCGGCGGAAAGGTAGTTGCGAACAGTCCCTTCGGACAGGAACAGCTTCTGGGCTATCTCAGCTGCCGTGGCACCAGGCCGCGCGGCAACAAGGACGTCGCGTTCGCGAGCTGTCAAAGGCGAAGCCCCGCTGGCAAGGGTGGTGGCAGCTAGCGTCGGGTCGACGACCCGCTCTCCCGCCATCACCCTTCGGATGGCGTCAGCAAGCCTTTCAGCAGGGGCGTCCTTTACGACGAAGCCGTAAGCTCCCGACTCCATGGCCCTGCGCAGGTACCCAGGGCGGCCAAAAGTTGTCAGGATCAGAGAGCGGCACTCGGGCACCTCCTGCGACAGGACGCGGGCTGCCGCAAGCCCGTCGATCCCTTCCATCTGGATGTCGAGCAGGGCCACGTCGGGCCGCTGGGCCCTGGCTGCCGCCACGACTTCGTCGCCCCGTCCCACCGATGCGACGACTTCGAAGTCTTCCTCGAGCGACAACAAGGCGGCGAGCGCGCTCCGGACGAGCTCTTGGTCGTCGGCGAGCAGGAGCCGTACGGTCAATTGCCCGCCTCGGGCGCGAGCGACACTCGTAGCCTCCATCCTCGGGGGTGCAACGGGCCAGCGTCGAGGGCGCCGCCGAAGGAAGCGACCCGCTCTCGTAACCCCGACAGACCGTTGCCCGGCGTGTCGTTGCCTCCAACTCCGTCGTCGATGATCTCGACCGAAGAGGGCGAGAGCCGGACAGCACAAGTGCTCGCGCGGGCATGCCGCACGACGTTGGTGAGGCCTTCACGTACCGCCCACCCAAACAGCTCCTGGTGAGCCGTGCCAACAACATCGACCGCGCTCGGGAGCTCGGCAGCGATGCCGGCCGCTCGGAGGAGCTCGTGGCCGGTCGCGAGCTCGCCGGCAAGCGTTACGTCCCTGTAGTTGCTGACCGCAGCCCGGACGTCGGCGAGGGAGCGCCGAGCCAGCGCCTCCACCTCGGCGATCTCCTCTGCGGCGCGCTCGGGGTAGTGCTCGCTCAGCCTCCGGGCCAAGCCGGCTTTGACCGTGATCGTGGTGAGGGAATGCCCGAGGAGGTCGTGGAGGTCCCTAGCGATGCGGCTGCGTTCGTTCTCGGCCGCGAGCCGGGCGATCGTCGCTTGTGCGGCAGCAAAAGCAACTCGGCTTTCCTGGAGCATCCGCCCTGCGAAAACACTGACTGCGAGGATGGGGATAACCACCACAGTCGAGTTGTCGATGCCAGTCGTGACCCCTTCTTGCCACGAATGCACAGCCGGAGGCAGGAAGAGGGCCCCAAGGACGATCGCCACGATTATTGCGACAGAACGAGCGCCGAGGCGAAAGACGCTCAAAATGGCGATGTACTCGCACATGACGAAGGCTTCGGCATGTGCAAATGGGAGCTCAGCCAGGAAGATTGCCACCTGGAAGGCGTAAAGGGCCCAGAAAACGCCTGCGCTGAGGCCGTCGCGTGCCAGTAGTGACACGACGAAGGCCACCGCAAAGGGGGCAAGGGCTGCCACCGAGAACACCAACCCGGCGCCAGTCGAATAGATGGCGGCATCGTGAGCGACGTAGTAAAGGCCGACCAGTATGAGGACCGGCACGACGAAGCGCCGCCAACCATGGCGCCATTTGTAGTCCACCGCCAACCAATGCGCTTCGTGCCACCCAGCGTCTGCATCACCAGCCACAAGCTCAAAGGTACCGAGGATCATCTGAGCTCGCAGGCCTACTCGACAGCGATGGCGGCTAGCAGGTCCAGCTTGGCTGCTCGCCGAGCCGGCCAAGTCGCCGCCAGGAGGCCGAGAAGTGCTGAGAGAACCAAGAAAATGACCAAGTTTGCTCCAGGCACCGAGGTGGTGGTCAGCTTGACTGCGGCCACGAGTGCCACTCCCATGCCCGTGCCGATGACTATCCCGATCACCGCACCGAATATCGACAGGATGACCGCTTCGGAACGCACCATCGCCCTGACTTGGCGTCGCTTCATACCGACTGCGCGGAGGAGCCCGATCTCACGTGTGCGTTCGAAGACCGAAAGCATGAGCGTGTTCACCACTCCGATGAGAGCGATCACGACTGCCAGCGCGAGCAGGGCGTAGACCAACGTGAGCAACCGGTTGACGGTGGAAATAGCGGAGTTCTCGAACTGCGACCGCGTCTGGACTTGGACCGTCGGGTAGTGCTGGAGGGCGTGTTCCACTTCCCTCTCCACTGCTGGGGGGTTGTCCGTCTTCAGGAGCACGGCCCCTGGGAGCGGGTCCCGGTAGTGCGCAAGGTAAAACGCTTGGCCCACGACGTAGCTGCCTATCACGGCGTTTGACTTGTAGATCCCCCCGACGCGCATAGTTGACGCCCCAGTGAGGGCAAACTTCACTGGCACAATGCTCCCGACCTTGAGGTGGTCGGCCTGGGCAGTGCTCGTGTCTATGAGCAGCTGCCCCGCGTTCAAGGCGGCGGGGCTCCCCGCTGTCATGTGCAAGATGACGGTCTGGGAAAGTCCCTCAGTCGAAACACCCTTTAGGCTTTCTACTGATTGGCGGAGCTCGAACTGGCCCCCAAAGCCAATGAGCGACGCCGTCACACCGGGGGCGTTCGCAACCTGGTCTGCTAGCGACCTGCTAAAGGAACCCGAGCCGCTCGCCGTGCCCGACACGATGAGGTCGGCTTTGATGGCGTCGTCAACGCTTGCTGTCGCGGACCGCGAGAGCGAAGCCCCGAACACCGCCATCGCAGACACGAGCGCGATCCCGATCATCAGCGCCGAGGCTGTTTGCGCCGTGCGGCGCGGGTTGCGCATCGAGTTCTCTCTTCCGAGCCGGGCCGGAGCACCGAGGGCCCTCGCCATCGGGCGCCCGATAGCGCTCGAGAGAGGTCTCGCCACGGCAGGGGCGAGCATCGCTGCTCCTATGAAGACCGCCGCGGCACCTAGGCCGACGAGGGCCACCTGAGGAACTGCCAGGCCGAGGGCGAGCATGAGAACGCCAAGGCCGCCGGCGCCGCCCCCGTAAATGAACCGGCGCCGCGCCGCAAGGTCGCCCGCGTCGGCCCTGTCACTTATCGCCGCCACTGGGGGTATCCGCACGGCACGCCGGGCCGGCCCTATCGCCGAGACCACGGTGACACCGATGCCAACTGCCAAGGCGACGATCGCTGTGCGAGCCTCGAAAACCAAAGGGCCAGCAGGAAGTGTGTAGCCGAGGCCGCTCATGAGCGCCTCGAGCCCGAGCGCCGCGAGCACTCCGAGCCCGGTGCCGATAACCGAAGAAATGGCACCGACGGCTGCCGCTTCGGCAAGGACCGACCGGAACACTTGGCGTCGGCTTGCGCCCACCACTCGGAGCAGTGCGAGCTCGCGTGTGCGCTGCCCAACAGTGATCGAAAACGTGTTGAAGATCGTAAATGCGCCCACAAAGAGGGAGATAAAGGCAAAGACAAGGAGAGCCGTGGAAAAGAAGGACAGCGCCTGGTTGATCGAGCTGGTCTGCTCGTTGAGGACCGTCTGCCCCGTGACCACCTCGACCCCGCGGGGGAGCACCCGGGCGATGCCAACCTCGACGGCGGCCTTGTTTGCCCCCGGCTTGGCCACGACGTTTATGTGGTCCAAGAGCCCTTCCTCGTCTAAAAGCTTTTGCGCTGTGGGGAGCGTGAACGCCGCAAATGTGACACCGGCAAGGTTGTCCGCGCTCCCGAACTGGGCGATGCCGGTGATCGTAAAGGTCTTCTCCGGCCCGGAGAAGAGCATCCGCACCCTGTCACCGACCGCAAAGTGGTAGCTCTTCGCCGTCCCCGCGTCCATCACAACGTCCTGGGGCCCTGTTGGCGGCTTGCCGTCGATCACGTGGAGCTCTGATGTAAGGGGGTCAGGGTTGAAGCTCTCGCCGATCGTCGGCTCGGATCCCGTAACGATCGGTTGACCGGTTTTGGAGACAAATTGCGCGTAACCGTCCGCGACTCCGTCCGCCGCCCCGACGCCAGGGACCTGGCGCACGACGCTCAGGACCTGTTCCGGGACAGGGTTGCGTACCGCAGTGGCGGCGTCGCTGGTAGGGAACTCAGCCACGCCGCGGACTTGGAAGTCGATCTTCTGGTAAATGCTTCCGACCAGGCTGTAAAAGGTGTTGTGGAGCGTGTCCGTGAGCACGAACGTGCCGGCAATGAACGTGACTCCAAGCACGATCGCGAGCGACGTGAGCCCAAGCCGGAGCTTGTGGGCCAGTATGCCTTTGAGGGTTATCTTGCCCATCTCAGGCCCCCAATCGCTGCATATGCTCGAGGACTGTGCTTGTCGTCGGTTCGACGAGCTCGTCGACAACTTTTCCATCTGCGAGGAAGAGGACGCGGTCTGCGTACGAGGCGGCCCGCGGGTCGTGCGTCACCATGACGATCGATTGGCCCATTTCCTCGACGGAGGACCGTAGGAAAGCCAGTACCTCGCCCGAGGAGCTCGAATCGAGGTTCCCCGTCGGTTCGTCAGCAAAGATCAAGTCGGGCCGGCTCACTAGCGCCCGCGCACAGGCGGCGCGCTGTTGTTGGCCGCCTGACATTTCGCTCGGCCGGTGTGCAAGCCTGCTCCCGATCCCGAGCTGCCCGACAAGGTAATCCAACCACTCCCTGTCCGGTTTGCGACCAGCGAGGTCCAATGGCAGCGTAATGTTCTCGCCTGCGGTCAGGGTCGGCACGAGGTTGAACGACTGGAACACAAACCCCACGCGGTCGCGCCGCAATTGGGTGAGCTTCGAGTCGTCGAGCTCCCCAATGTCCAGGCCGGCTATCAAGCACGTGCCTGACGTTGGGCGGTCCAGGCCTGCCATGCAATGCATGAGGGTCGATTTGCCCGACCCAGAAGGGCCCATCACCGCGGTGAAGAGACCATGTTCAAAAGCGACGGAGACGCCCGATAGCGCCTCGACCACCGCCGTCCCGCTCCCGTAAGTCTTGCAAAGTCCGACTGCTTGCGCCGCCGGTGGTGCCTCGATCGTGCTAGTTGGTAACTCTGGGGACATAGTCACGTCATTCATGGTGGTGCCTCGCGCCTAGGGGCGTGTAGTGCGACACCGCGCGAACTGTCCATGACGTTTGTCACAAGCCACCGCAACTGCCGGCCGGGGCCGCCGCAACTGGGCCTGCTAGCGGCGCCCCGTTGGACGCTGGGTGACGCTAGTTGACCTGCCGCCAATGCTCGCGCCCGAACATTGTGCCGCCGGCTATTTTTGGCACTCCTTGGTGCCACGTACTACCGATCGTAAAGGGGCCCCTTAGCGAGCCGAGTACCCGTGCAAGCCCGTTAGATCACCCGTTGAGACGGCCTGCGGCGGAAAAAAAGTTCGTTATCGGGGCACCGGGTGGCCGCAACCGCGTGCGGAAACGGAAGCGGTCCGCTCTATAGAGGGAACGAACGAACTCCACGGGGCGCCCGATCGGGTCGTAGCTCACGCGGCATAGCAAAAGCAAAGGGCTCCCACTCGCGATGCCCAGCAACGAAGCCTCCCGGTCGTGTGCGACCACGGCCTCTATGGTCTCTTCTGCCCAGCTGAGCTCGATGCCATAACGCGCACGCAGTAGCTCGTAAAGCGATTGGGATTCCCCGAGCATCGCTGCCACCCCGTTGAAGCGGCGTGCTTCGAGGTGGAGCGTTTCGATAGCCACGGGGTCTCCGTCGGTCAAGCGCACTCGCTCGACCTTGAGCACTTCGTCACCAGGGGACATCCCCAGGGCGCTGGTGATACGCGTCTCGGCAGGTCCCCGAGCTACAGCTATCAAGCGCGACCCGGGCTCCATCCCTCGCGCTCTCATGTGCTCGGTATGCCCTGTGAGCTCGAGCATTTGGTCCATCTTCGGTTTCGCGACGAAGGTCCCCTTGCCCTGGAAACGGTTGACACGTTGCTCGGCTTCGAGACGGGCCAACGCCATGCGTACTGTGCCTCGGGAGACGCCGAAGCGCTCTGAGAACTCCCGCTCGGTTGGCATGGTCGAACCCGGGGGTAGGTCCTGGATGAGCTCGACCAGCGCCTCACGGACGGCCACATGCTTGGACCTCGCGGGCCTTGCGGATTGCTCTACAGGCGGCATCAATTGGATCGTACCAATGTCCAAAGGTCCTACCCGCGGCTGCTGAGGGTGCCACGAGCACTATAAATTCAATGGTGTGACGCAGACCCCCCCGTCCACCCGTTCGGAGTTTCGGGCGGCCGTGGACGGCTTTGTCGAGCTTGTTGCGACGGTTCCGAGCGCCCGCCTGGACGGCCCTGGACTAGGCGAGTGGAGCGTCCGTGAGCTCATCGGGCACACGGCTCGGGCGTTGGTTACCGTCGAGGACTACTACGGACGGGAGGGGCCCGGGGACAAGTTAGAAGGGCCGGTCGCGTACTGGCTGGCCGGCGCCAACCTCGCGCCCTCGGGCAGCGACGCTCGCCGCCGCCGGGACGAGGGCATCACGGACAGAGCCCGGAAGTCTGCCGAGGCGCTTGGTGAGGATATCGCTGGCGCGGTGAGCGAGCTGGCCGGACGAGTACTTGACTTGGTTGACCAAAGCAGTGACGACATGCCTATGGCGACTTCCATGGGCCCGATGACCTTGCGCGGCTACCTTCCCACCCGGACGTTCGAGCTCGCTGTGCACACCCTGGACCTGGCCGAGGCCGTCGGCCTACCGGCGCCCGAAGTCCTCAAACCGGCCGTGTCCGCCTCCTTGGTGCTCGCCGCGCGGCTCGCGGCCGTGGGCCCTGGAGCCGGGCAGGTCCTGCTTGCCCTCTCTGGCCGGCGGCCGCTTCCGCCCGGCTTCAGCGTCATCTGATCTCAGCGTTGTTGCTGAGCCTCATCTCACATCTCACGCAGTTGTCTTACTTCCGGCGCTCGCGCGCAGCCAGGTCGCTCTCGATGGCCCGGGCGGCCGCTAAAAGGTAGGGCAGCAGCCGGCGGCGAAGATCCTCCATGCTCACCCGGGAGGCGTGCGTGGACACGTTTATGGCGGCAACAACTGTCCCGGGAGCGTCGCGCAGTGGCGCGGCCGCCGAACGGAGGCCCTCTTCGAGCTCCTGATCAGTAACCGCGTAGCCCTGTGCGCGCACCGTGCGAAGGATCTCGCGGAGCCGCTCGGGGTCGGTCACCGTCCTTTTGGTGAAAGGCTCCAGGTGTGCGCTCTTCAGGTAGGCCTGGAGCTGCTCGGGCGGCTGGTAAGCGAGGAGCACGCGGCCCATGGAAGTTGCGTACGCAGGAAAGCGGGTCCCGACCGAGATCGCCGCCGTCATTATTCGCTTGGTCGGGACGCGAAGGACATAGACGACGTCGGGGCCGTCCAAGACTGCGACAGACGACGACTCGTGGGTGAGGGCGACGAGCTCTTCTAGGTGAGGCTCGGCCACGTCGTTCAAATTGAAACCGGCAAGGTACGCGTACCCGAGCTCGAGGACCTTTGGACGGAGTGAGAACTCCCGCGTGTCGCTCCGCACATAGCCGAGCTCTGCGAGGGTCAGGAGGAAGCGCCGAGCGGCTGCCCGGGTGAGCCCTGTGGCCCTCGCCACCTCGCTCAGGGTCATCCGCGGCCTCTCGGCTCCAAACGCCTTGATGACGTCGAGGCCGCGAGCCAGGGACCTGATAAAGTCCGGGCCCGAGGAGCCTGGGGCCCCGTTGCTCCTCTCGGGCTCGGTCGGCCCCGCCAAGCTCACGATCCCGGCGCCTGTCCAGGAGCAACCACGTTAAGGGGCACCTTCGCGAGGATAATGCCAGCGCACAGCGGCCGGCCCGGTTCGGTTCGCCCGAGGCTGCGGACTTGGTCCCCAGGGCGCGCGGAACGCTGGCCCACTACCGGATGAGCGCTGGCTTTGCCAAGGGCCCTGTGCAGCTACCTCGCGCCAACTGGGAGGCGATGGCCTACTTCGGGGGCACCCTCCGGCCCAGACATGGCGCCGTCGCGGGCACGGCCATGACCTTGCCAGTTCTTCAGCTCGACGCTCGGGATGAACCAGGCGAAGATGAAAGCCACGGCTGCTATCGGCACGGCAGTGATGAAGACGCTCTGGATAGTCGTCGCGTAGCCTGACACGAACCCGCTGCGGACGGCGGCAGGCAGGTGAGCGAGCATGGCGGGAGTGACGTCGGCGCTCGAGAACCCTGCTGGTAGGCGCAAGCCATGGAGGTGGCCGCGAAGGTTGCCGGCCAGCAGGTTGGAGAAGATGGCCCCGAAAATAGCGGTCCCAAAGGACCCCCCGATCGAGCGGAAGAACGTCGCCCCCGAAGTTGCCACGCCGAGCTCGCTGTGCGGGACAGCATTTTGCACGATTATTACCAGTACCTGCATGACGCCGCCGATGCCCATCCCGAGGACCAACATGTAAATGACGTTGAGGCCCGTTGACGAATGGGGCCCCATCAACGACATGAGGTACACGCCGAGGGTCATCACCGCCGTTCCTGCCAGCGGGAAAAACCGGTACTTGCCCGTCCTCGATATAACTTGGCCCGAGCCGATCGACACGATGAGCAAGCCGGCCATGAGCGGGAGCAGCTGCAACCCCGAAGTGGTCGGCGAGACGCCTTTCACCACTTGGAAAAACGCGGGTAAGTAGGTGATCGCGCCGAACATGGCGAAACCGACGATGAAACCGACGATGCTGGTGACAGTGAACGTCCGGTCTTTAAAAAGGTGAAGGGGGAGCACAGGTTCTGGGGCGCGACGCTCAATCAAGACAAACGCCACCATCAGCGCCGCGCCGCAGATCCCGAGGACGACGATAGGCGTGGAAGCCCACCTGTACGTAGTCCCACCCAAGCTCGTAAGGAGCACCAGGGCGCTCACCCCGAGAGTGAGGATGGCGGCGCCCAAGTAGTCGATCAGGTGATGGACCTTGCTCAAGTGGCCCGGCACTTGGCTCGCTACGACGAGAAGGGCGACAACGCCTATCGGCAGGTTGACATAGAAAATCCAGCGCCAAGAAAGGTTATCGACGAACACGCCGCCCAGGAGCGGCCCAACGATGCTCGCAACGCCGAACACTGCCCCAAAAAGGCCCACGTAGCGGCCCCGGTCGCGGGGCGACACTATGTCGCCGACGATCGCTTGCGCGCCCACCATGAGGCCCCCGCCGCCCAAGCCCTGCACTGCCCTGAAAGCGATCAGCTCGACCATCGAATGGCTGAGACCAGAGAAAGCAGAGCCGATCAGGAAAATTACGATGGAGGCTTGGAAGAAGAGCTTCCTGCCGTACTGGTCGCCCAACTTTCCCCAAAGTGGTGTCGACACGGTAGAGGCCAGCAGGTAGGCCGTCACAACCCAGGCGATATGCGAGCCGCCCTTTAGGTCCCCCACGATCGTCGGCAGGGCTGTCGAAACGATTGTCTGGTCGAGGGCGGCAAGCAGCATGCCCAGCATCAGCGCGCCGATGATGAGGAGGATCCGGCGATGGCTGAGGCCCGGGAGGGCCTGGCTGGGCTCCCCCAGCGGCGCGCGTTCTTGTGTACGGGTGGTGCTCATCTGGCGTCGCCTCCTAGGGCCTGGTCGAGTAGTTCGCTGGTCTCTTTGTCGTCGTTGCCCGCGCCCGTGCCGGGGCGGCGCGGCCCCTCAGCTCCCAGTCTTCGGGCAGCCCGGCCGAAAGGGCTTCGAAAGCGGAGCGGCTCAGGTCCGAGAGGTCGACTTTGCCGCCCATGTTGACCCAAATGCCGAGTACGGCTTTCATAACCGCAATGGCGATGGCAGCGACGAGGACCGGGTAGGGGTCGAGGTCCGGGTCTACGCTCAGACGTTCCGCGAGCCCGAGGGCTACTGCGCGCTCGAGGTCGGCCAGGTGGGCGGCCCGCGCCGCGCGCACGTGAGGGTCTTGGTTCGCACAGCGCATCCTTTCGAGCCACTCCTTTGGGTCCCCCCCGAGGTCCTCCACCTCGGTGGCGACGAGGCCGGCGCGCTTAGCGACGATGACCTCCACGGCCCCTAACGGTGTGAGCTCGGGCGGTGCCTGGACGATCTCACGGCGGACCCAGTCCGCCTGGAGGAGCTCCGCAGGCACGAGAGCGGCTTCCTTGGAGGGGAAGTAGTTGAAGAAAGTCCGGGGCGACACCTCCGCCGCGGCGGCGATGTCCTCCACGGTCACCTCCGAATAGCCCTTTGTCGCCACGAGGTCGAGCGCGGCCCTCCGGATCGTGCGCTTAGTGCTCGACTTTTTCCGCTCTCTCAGGGACGCCGACACGCCCGGAGCGCTTATCGTGAGGTCGCTGTCCGTCATCGTGCATTCATTATAACATTGCATGCACTGTAATAGTGCGTAGACTGCAGCGAGCTGCTGGTTTGCCAAGGGCGTCGCCCAGGAAGCCCTGCAGGTGCCTCCAAAAGAGGTGGATCAGCCGGGCCACGGTGCCACGGTCTGGCAGCCGTACTCCTCTGGAGCGACGTCGCGGAGGGTCTCGCTGAACTGCCAGCGGTGACCACCGATATCCTCCACGGTGAACTCGCGCTCGCCGTACTCGTGGTCCGTGGGAGGCTCCAATACCCGAGCTCCGTGAGCGCGGGCCAGCTCATATTGGGCTGCGGCGTCCTCAACGCGAACTTTTATGACGTGAGACACGCTCCCCTGTTGTGGGGGTTGCTGCTCGCCCCGCACGTCCGCGATGATCACCGCCCCGTTTGTACCGATGCTCATCTGCGCCCGGTGGCTCTCGCCGATCCGCGTCCGCTCTACGAAGCCGAACGTCCCGGTGAGCCACGCAACCGCCTCCCTCACGTTCGGGTAGACGAGGACGGGGATGACCGTGGCAGGTGGGAGCGAGCGGTTGCGCTTCACGGCGTGCCCTCCTTTGCTGCCTGCTCCGACAGATCCCTTAGCGCAGGTCGAAACGGTCCAGGTTCATGACCTTGTCCCAGGCAGACACAAAGTCCTCGACGAACTTTTCTTTCGCGTCGTCGCTGGCATAGACCTCCACGAGCGCTCGCAGTTGCGAGTTCGAGCCGAACACAAGGTCAACCGCTGTCGCGGTCCACTTGTGCTCCCCCGTGGCCCGGTCGCGGCCCTCGTATACGTGCTCGGTAGGAGATACTTGCCATTCGGTGCCCATGTCGAGCAGGTTCACGAAGAAATCGTTGGTCAGTTGGCCGGGCCGGCGCGTGAGGGCCCCGTGCTGGGAGTGGTGGGCGTTCGCGTCGAGGACGCGCAGGCCTCCGATGAGCACGGTCATTTGAGGAGCGGTCAGCGAGAGGAGGCTCGCTCGGTCGATGAGCAGCTCCTCGGGGCGTCGCTTGTCCCCCGCCCGTAGGTAGTTGCGGAACCCGTCAGCGGTAGGCTCCAGCACAGCAAAAGAGCTCGTGTCTGTCTGGTCCTGAGTGGCGTCTGTCCGTCCCGGCGAGAACGGGACCATGACGTTATAGCCAGCGCTCTTAGCAGCCTGCTCGACAGCTGCACAGCCGCCGAGGACGATGAGGTCGGCCAACGACACCCTCTTCCCGCTCACCTGCGAGCCGTTGAACCCGGCCTGGATGCCCTCGAGGGACTTCAGGACAGTTGCCAGCTCGGCAGGGTCGTTGACGTCCCAGTCCTTTTGTGGGGCGAGCCGGATGCGGGCCCCGTTGGCCCCACCCCGTTTGTCGCTGTCCCTGAAGGTCGACGCTGATGCCCACGCAGTCGACACGAGCTGGGAAATCGACAGCCCCGATGCGAGGATCCTGCTCTTCAGGGTGGCAACGTCGGTCGCGTCGACGAGTGGGTGGTCCACGGCCGGCACGGGGTCCTGCCAGAGCAATTGCTCGGATGGGACCTCGGGCCCGAGGTACCGGGACATGGGCCCCATGTCACGGTGAGTGAGCTTGTACCAGGCCCTGGCAAAAGCGTCGGCAAATTGGTCGGGGTTGTCACGGAAGCGCCGGGAGATGGGCTCGTAGATGGGGTCGAAGCGCAGCGACAGGTCTGTCGTGAGCATCATCGGCGCATGCCGTTTGGAGGGGTCATGGGCGTCAGGGACCGTGTTGTCGGCAGCGCGGTCGGTGGGTCGCCATTGATGGGCGCCGGCCGGGCTCCTGGTCAGCTCCCACTCGTAGCCGAAAAGGTTCTCGAAAAAGCCGTTGTCCCACTTCGTTGGGCTGCTCGTCCAGATAACCTCCAAGCCGCTCGTAATCGCGTCGTCGCCACTCCCGGTCCCAAAAGTGTTCTTCCAACCGAGGCCCTGCTGCTCGATGGGAGCAGCTTCGGGCTCCCGCCCGACGTACTGTGTGGCGTCGGCGGCGCCGTGAGTCTTGCCGAAGGTATGCCCGCCCGCGATCAGCGCAACGGTCTCCTCGTCGTTCATGGCCATACGGCGGAAGGTCTCCCGGATGTCGCGTGCCGCCGCGACGGGGTCGGGGTTGCCGTTGGGCCCCTCGGGGTTGACATAGATCAAGCCCATTTGCACCGCCCCAAGGGGATCTGCGAGGTGGCGGTCGCCACTGTAACGCTCGTCGCCGAGCCAGGTCTCCTCCGGCCCCCAGTAGAGGTCTTCTTCAGGCTCCCAAACGTCCTCGCGCCCACCCCCGAAGCCGAAGGTCTTGAAGCCCATTGATTCCAGGGCGCAGTTCCCTGCCAGGACCATCAGGTCAGCCCAGGAGAGCTTCCTGCCATACTTCTGCTTCACAGGCCAGAGCAGTCGGCGCGCCTTGTCGAGGTTGGCGTTGTCCGGCCAGCTGTTGAGGGGGGCAAAACGCTGGGTCCCAGAGCCGGCGCCGCCCCGGCCGTCGTGGATGCGGTAAGTGCCGGCGCTGTGCCACGCCATGCGGATAATAAGCGGGCCGTAATGCCCAAAGTCGGCAGGCCACCAATCCTGCGAGGTAGTGAGCACCTTGACTATGTCCGCCTTTGCGGCAGCGAGGTCGAGGGTTTTGAACTCCTTCGCGTATTCGAAGCGATCGCCCATCGGGTCGATGAGAGGCGGGTTTTTCGCGAGCGGCCTCAAATTGAGCATGTTCGGCCACCAGTGCTGGTTCGCGAACGAGCCAGTTGCGCTGTGGGCATGGCTCAGTACTGGGCACTTGGCCGACGGCGCTGCCTGCTCCGAGGTCGTCGCAGTGGCGCCGGTGTCTTCGTCTTTCATGTCGCTCCTTCTTCGTTCATGGGCTTGGTAGTGCTGGCATGGGTTTCTTGCTCCGCCTTGCCCTGGCACTCAGGGCAAAGGCCCCAGTAGACGACCTCAGCTTCGTCGATCGCGAACCCGTGGTCGTCGGCCGCTTGCAAACAAGGTTTAGTCCCGACGGCGCAGTCGACGTCGACGGTGAGGCCGCAAGCTCGGCAAACGATGTGGTGGTGGTTGTCGCCCACGCGGCTTTCGTAACGAGCCGGGGAGCGTGCCGGCTGGATGCGCCGGATGAGGCCCGTGTCGGCGAGCACGCCGAGGGCGTCGTAGACGGCTTGGCGTGAGACCGCGCCGATCTCGGTTCGGACAGCCCCCTCGATCTCTTCTGTAGTGCCGTGCGGTCGCCTGGTTACCGCCCGCAGGACAGCGAGGCGTTGAGCTGTCACCTGGACACCATGTTCGCGAAGCATTTGGGCCTGGCCAGGAGGTGCCGCCGCCGCACTCTCCCCACTTAGCATCAATTAGACCATAGATCTAATCTTGGACTTTGTCAAGAACGTAGCAGTCTGGGATAGCACCCCAGCACACTCAGCAGCGCGAGGTCGACAACTGCTTGGGGGGCGCGGCGGGCAGTGGCCTCGGACGTGAGCGCACGCGTTTGCCCAGCGAACTGAACAGGGTGACGAACGAAGCCGCCAGCTCTCCGGCGCGCACGTCGAGCTCACGCTGCTCGGCGGGAGTTCTCGGGCGCTCCGCTTGGTGGGTCAGGTAGGCGGGAGTCATTTTTCTCCTCCGTCGATGTCTTGTTGCCTCTCGGACGAACATAAGGCGACCCTGTTCCCGCAGTGTTCCAACACCTCAAGGAGACAACCCGACAGGAGAGAGAGAATGGGGTGTGGCCGCCGTGACCTCCCATGAGCCGCCAGGCGAGCGCGGGTTGAAAGTGCGGTTGCTCGGTGCCTTTGCGATCTCCGTCGAGGGGCGCGAAGCCGGCCCTTGGCCACGACCTAGTGCCCGCCGGCTATGTCAGCTGGTGCTCGTCAGCCCCGGGCGCCGCGTCAGCCGTGACCTCGCCTGCGAAGAGCTCTTCGCCCACCTCGCAGCACGGGCCGCGGCCCGCGAGCTGTCCAAGGCGCTTTCTGTTGCTCGCAGTGTCCTCGGCGAGCTCGGGGAGCCGGCAGCGGGCTGGCTCCAGGCGGACCTGGGCCACATATGGGCCGCACCCGGGGCGGACGTCGATGTAGAAAAGCACGAGGCGTCTCTGCGCGCTGCGATCGCTCTTGGTGTGGGTGCCGCCCGCGACGAGGCGTTGGTTTCGGCGTTGGGGAACGCCGAAGAGATGCTGGCTGACGAACCATATGCCGACTGGGCAGAGCGTCCACGGGAACGCCTGGAGGCACTCCGCCAACAAGCTCGCTTGGCTTTGGCCCGCGACCGCTCCCGAGGAGCGGGACGTAGCAGCCGGCAGGCTGTGGTGGAGGCCTGGGAAGTGTGCCTCGAACACGACCCGGCGAGCGAGGAAGCGGCAGCGGAGCTGATGCGCGTCTACGCCGCTTTGGACCAGCGTCACCTCGTCGTCCGTGCCTACCAGCGTTGCCGGGCGGCTCTCGAGGCGTTGGGGCTGCGCCCCTCTCCGTCTCTCGAGGAGATCTACGCGGCGGTAGCTGCAGGGCTCGCAGTACCCCGGGCCCTCGCGCCCGCCCCCGCCGGCGCTCACGGGGCACCCTTGCGGGAGGAACGCAAGGTCGTGACGGTGCTTTTCGCCGAGATGGCGCCGGCGAGAGCAGCTGGCCAGCAGCTCGACCCGGAGGACTTGCGCGAGGTGCTTGACGCCGCCCTCGGTAGCGCCATCGCCGAGGTAGAGGCCTTAGGCGGCACGATCGCCTCGGTATCTGGCCGTGGGCTCCAGGCGCTCTTCGGGGCCCCAGATGCGCATGAGGACGACCCCGAGCGTGCAGCCAGGACGGCTTTGCGCATCCTCAGACAGAGCGCGTCGCGGGATAGCTCTCCGCTGGCGGTCCGCATCGGCATCGAGAGCGGGCTCGCGGTTGTCGGGCCTCTGGGCGGGAGGGCAGGGCCTGGTTATGGGGCGGTAGGCGACGTTGTGGAGATCGCGGCTGCCCTTCAGTCGCTTGCTTCCGTCGGGTCAGCCTTGGTGGGACCGGCCGCTCGCGCTGCCACGGAGCCCTTGTTCGAATGGGGAGGGGCGGAAGAGGTCACGTTGGGCAATGGGGCCCCATCCCTAAGGGCGAGTTACTTGGAAAGGCCCGTTGCGAGAGCGCTCAGCCGCAGGCCGAGGACCGCGGGTGGAGGCCCATTGGTCGGTCGGGACCTTGAGCTTTCCCTGCTCGACGCGGCCTTGCGCAAGGCGGAGGCGGGGACTGGTTCGGTGGTCCTGCTCACCGGCGAACCTGGCCTCGGAAAGAGCCGGCTCGTACAGGAATGCCGGAAGCGCTTCATGGCCTGGGTGGCGGCGGAGAGCGGGCGCCTTCCCTTGTGGCTCGAGGGTCGCTGCGCCTCGTATGCCTCCACGAGCCCTTACGGCCTTTACCAACATGTCCTCGCCAACTGGGTAGGTGTTGCTCTCGACCAGGGAGAGGCAACGGTCCGGCCAGCTCTCGAAAGGGGCGTCGTCGCCACGATGGGAGACAAGGCCCATCTGCCAGCTCTCGCACGGGTAATGGGGCTCGCGGGGAGCACCGGCCCAGTGCGGATGACCCCTGGGGAGCAACAACGGGAAAGTTTCGTTGCGTTGAAGGCTTTGGTCTCACGCTTGACGAGCGTGGGCCCGACCGTGCTGGTGCTTGAAGACCTTCATTGGGCTGACCCTACTTCTGTCCACCTGACCGAGAACTTGGCCGGGTTGGTCAACGATGGCCCCCTTCTCTTGATCGGCACTGCCCGGCCGGACGCGGGCCCGCTGATGGCCAGGCTCGAGACGGTACTTGTCGAAGCCGGGGCCCAGCTGCAGCGGATCGAGCTCCAGCCTTTGAGCGAAGCGGCCGAAAAGGAACTGGCTCAGTCCTTGGTGGGGCATTCGGCGGGAGGCCCGGTGCTTGACGTTGTCCGGGAAAATGCCGATGGCAACCCGCTTTTCCTTGAGGAGCGGTTGTCCTCGCTTGTAGAGACAGGCGCGCTTGTGCGAGAAGGAGCCGTGTGGCGGCTGGTGGGCGACGGGGCTGCCGCAGTGCCGCAGGCGCTCGAACGCCTCGTCCGAACCCGCGTAGACCGGCTTTCTCCTAGTGCGCAGGAGCTCGTCCGGGCTGCCTCCGTGCTCGGGCACGAGTTCCGCCCGGAACTGGTAGCGCGAGTAGCCGACCTGGAAACCGAGCTTGGGCACGCCTTGGCGGAACTGTGTGACGTTGAGCTGTTGCAGGAGGTTCCCGAAGCACCCGAACCCACCTACCGGTTCCGCCACGTCCTGATGCAAGAGGCTATCCATGGAGGCTTGCTCCGGGCCGAGCGGCGCCGGCTCCACGGGCGTGCCGCCTGGGCGTTGAAGGCTGCGTCCGAGGGACGTCACGAAGCGGCAGCTGTCATCGCGCACCATTTCGCGGCGGCGGGAGACATCGAAAACGCGGTCGAACAGTTCCAGGTTGCTGGGGAGAGCGCGGCCGCCGGCTTCGCCAACGACGAGGCGATCTGCTCGTTCCGTTCAGCTCTTGCGCTGTTAGAAGAAAACGTGGTGGCGGCGCGCTCGATGACGGTCCTCACCACCGAGCTCTGGGCCAAGTTGGCTGAGCTCCTGTGGATCTCCGCCCGCGATGCTGATGCGCAGCAAGCATTTGAGGAGGCCATCGGCCTTGTAGGCGACGGCGACCCGCTCCTCCGCGCCCACCTGCAGATGCGGAGGGGACGGATGGGTATGTACCGAGGTCGCCTAAGTGAAGCTGCCGCGGCTTTCGACGCCGTCGAGGCGCTCCTCGGTGACGACCCTATGAACCTGGGCGAGGCCCCCCTGGATGACTGGCTCGAGATGATGGTGGACGGCCGGCCTTGGCTCTACGTGCTCCAGGACAAGCCGCAAGAGGCGCTGGCCGCGCTCCAGGCCGCTCGCCATGTCGTCGAAGCTCGAGGCCGTCCGGTGCGCAAGATCGGGTACTACCGTAACCTTGCTTTAGCCACCGCCTGCCAGGACCACTGGCGCTTTTCTGAAGCGACGGCGGCAGCCGCCCGAGCTGGCCTCTCGGTAGCCCTCGAAAGCGGCGACAAGGTCGAGATCGCCTTTGCATGGCGCGATGTTGGCATGAACTCACTGCGCCGAGGCGACATCGACCAGGCGCAAGACAGTTTCGAAAGAGCGCTTGCCCTGGCTGAGGAGACCGGGGACCTGGGCCTTCAGGGGAATGCCCTCTCCAACCTCGTCATCGTGGCGCTCGGCCGGCACGATGTCGACCGCGCGAGGTCGCTTCTGCCTCGGGTGTTGGACCTGTGCGAACGCGCGGGCGGGGATTTTGTCAGCCTGGCGCAGGCGGGGCTCGTGTGGCTCCGGTTGCAGGAGGGACGGCTGGACGAGGTAATTGCGCTCGCAAGACAAGCCGTCGAAGCCCCGAGGCCTGAGGCGGGGGTGTACTTGCACTTTGGGTGGATGTACCTCTGGCCACTGCTCAGCGCCTATCTGCAAATCGGGGATCTGGGCCTTGCCATTGGCACCGCCGGCAAACTGCTCGACCCTTCTCAGCAAGCCATGCCCGACGAGCTCGCTTTGCTCCTCGTATCGGCCTCCAGCGCCTGGGAAAAGCAGGAGCCGGGGGTGGCTCGAGGCACTCTGGGAGAGGCGCTCGAAGTGGCGCAACGGCTCGGCTACCTCTGAGCGGCGCGGCGCGGGACAGGTCCAGGCGCCGCCTTGACTGTAACTTCGAACTGTGGGCACCAGCACGAACAGGGGCGCCGAGGACAGCTCGGCTTGGTTGGCGGTCGAGGGGACCAGGTTGAGGAGAGCCGACGGCGAAACATCGGTTTTGCGAGGCGTGTCCATCGGCGGATGGCTCAACATGGAAAACTTCATCGTCGGCTACCCCTCCACCGAGTCAGCATTTCGCAGCGCGTTGGCCCGTGAGCTCGGTGCGCGACGCTCCGAGGTGCTACTGGCGTCGCTGCTGGAAGCGTTCTTCGGCGATAAAGATGCTGCCTTCCTGGCGGCAATAGGTGTCAACTCCGTCCGGATCCCGCTCAACTACAGGCACTTCGAGGATGACCTAGCACCGCGCGAGCTCAAACCAGACGGTTTTGCCCACCTCGACCGCGCGTTGACGGCCTGCCGCCGCCACGGGCTCTATGCGGTACTGGACCTGCACTCCCTCCCCGGTGCCCAAAACCACCACTGGCACAGCGATAATCGCGTCCACCGGCCGCTCCTCTGGGAGCACCGGGACTTCCAGGACCGAGCGGTGGGGATCTGGGTCGCACTTGCCACACGCTACAAGGACGAACCTTGGGTGGCCGGCTACAACTTGGTCAACGAGCCCGCCGATGAGCAGCGCCATCGCCTGGGTGCCTTCTACCGGCGGCTGGCGACAGAGATCCGGTCCGTTGACCCGCGCCACGTGCTTTTCCTGGACGGCAACCGCTACGCGCGGGATTTCGAGTGTTTCGGGGAGCCCTTGCCCAACGCAGTGTACGCCGTGCACCAATACCCGGCACCGGGCGCCCTCCCGGGCGAGGGGTACCCGGGAGTGACTGCTGGCAGGTACTACGACGCCAACGCCGTGGCCGCCGAGTTCGACCAAATGACGGCGTTTATGAGGGCCAACGGGGTGCCCACGTGGGTAGGCGAGCTCGGTCCCGTCTATACCGCCGACGCCAAAACGAACGCCGGGCGTCGCCAACTGCTGGCGGACCAGTTGCGCCTCTATAACGAGCGCGGCGTGAGCTGGTCGCTTTGGACGTACAAGGACATCGGCGTGCAGGGCCTGCTCCGAGTAGGAGAGGGCACGCCGTGGATGCGCCGGACTGTTGAGGCCAGGCGCAAGAAGCAACGCCTCGGGGCCGATTCCTGGGCCGGCGACACCAGCCAGATGGAAGACGTCATGGGCCCTCTGTTGACACGGCTGCAAAATGAGTTCCCCAGGTGGGATCCTTACCCGTTCGGGCCGAGCTCACAGGCTAACTTGCTTGTGCGCCACATGCTTTTTGCTGAGCCGTTGACAGAAGAGTTCGCCAAGGCGTTCTCGGGTGCGAGCGAGGAAGAGCTAGTGGAGCTGGGGCGTTCGTTCGAGTTTTCGTCCTGCCGCATTGACGAAGCTCTCGCTGACGTGCTCCACGAAGCGTGCACGCAGCAGGGGCCCGCGTTGGCAAACTGATCCTCGCCAGGCAAGCCGCCGGGGCATTTATCGCTTAGGGGCCGAGATCTCCCATTGCCCGGGCGGGAGGGACAAGCGCATAGCGTCGGCCCTCGCCATGACCAGGCGGGCCCAGGGGTGGCCGTCGACCGGTTCACCGTCGACGGCGACGCGTGCGGGCAGCAGTGGGGCAGGGAGCCGCACCTCCGCTGGCTCGCCCGGCGGGATCTCGAGGGCCAATCGGAAAGCGTCCTCGTCGTGGTCCCAGCGGAGCGCTACCAGGCCGCGGGGCGACTCATAACGAGCGCTCAACCAGGCCATTTGGGGGTCCAGGTGCGGCTGTAAGACGAGATCTGTATAAGCCACCGAGCCTTCTGCCTGGCTGATGCCGGCCACGTGCTCCCAGAGCCAGGCTCCCACCGAACCGAATGCGCAATGGTTGAACGAGTTCATCTGCGGCGTCTGGAAGCCTCCTTCTTCCGTCCAGCCGTCCCAGCGCTCCCAGATGGTGGTGGCCCCATGGCGCACGGAGTACAACCACGATGGGGGTTCTTCTTGGTGCAGCAGGCGGAAGGCGATGTCGGGCCGGCCGCGTTCGGTGAGCACCGGACAGAGCAGCGGGGCGCCTACGAAACCGGTGCTAAGCCGGTGGCCGCGGTCGGCGATGTCTTTGCATAGGTGCGAGAAGCTCCGCCGCGCGAGCTCCTCGGGGAGGAGGTCGAAACCAAGGGCCAGCAGGTAACCGGTCTGGGTGCCGGGCCCGACAGTGCCGTCGGCGCTGGTGAACTCTGAGGCAAAAGCGCGCCGGACTTTGGCTGCGAGCTCAGAAAAGCGCCGGGCTTCCTCGGGGCGCTGGAGGACCGAAGCGACCTCGGCCACCAAACCCGCAGAGCGGGCGAAGTACGCCGTAGCGAGCAGGTCCCTGGGCGTGTCGGCGTCGACTTGGAGCCAGTCGCCGTAGTTATTGCCCGTCGCATGCCGCCATATGAGGTCCGGGTTGGCCCTCTCTATGTGCGCCACCCAGGCGGACATCGCACCCCAGCACCGTTCCAAGATGCGCCGGTCCCCGTAGGTGCGCCACAGGTGATAGGGGATAATGACACCTGCGTCCCCCCACGCCGGAGCGGCGTCGCGCCACGGGGCCGTGGGGAGCACCGGCGCAACGTCGGAGAAGGCGCCGTCGGCCGACTGGGAGCCGACCAGGTCTTCCAACCAACGGGCCATAAAAGCTGAGAGATCGGCGTTGAAACAGGCCGTTGCCAGGAAGAGCTGCGCGTCCGCAGTCCAGCCCAGGCGTTCGTCGCGTTGAGGGCAATCGGTAGGTACGGCGACAAGATTTCCCCGTAGCCCCCACCAGATATTGCTCATCAGCTGCTCCACCGTCGGGTCCGAGCAGTGCAGCTCACCCACTCGCAGCAGGTCGTTGTGCAGCACGATGGCAGTGACGTCATCTTGCCGGAGGGTGCCCGGGTACCCTGTGACCTCGGCGTAGCGGAAGCCGTGGGTGGTGAAGCTTGGTTCGAAAACTCGCTTGTTACCTGTTCCGGCGGTGATGACGACGTCGGTCGCCTCGGCGGTCCGAAGGTTGTCCGTGTACAACCGCTCGCCGTCCAGCGTCTCGCCATGGCGCAGGACGACGCGCTGACCGGTGCTTGTGTCGTCGAGCCGGAGGCGTACCCGGCCGACCAAGTTCTGGCCGAAGTCCACGATGGACCTCCCGGCCGTTGTCACAACGGAACGGGCGGGGAGTTGCTCGGCCACTCTCACGGGCTCGTCGGTTGAAGCCACCAGTTGACCTGTGGCGTCGTCGAGGACGGTCACCGGCGCCCAACTCGAGTCGTCGAAACCAGGGCAGTCCCACCCGGGCGTCGACATACGCCAATCGCGCGCCTCTCCCATGAGCAGGTCTGCGTAAAGGATCTCACCGGGGTGTTCCGCCCAGGTCCCGTCCGTGCCCACGACCAAGGAGCTGCCGTCCGGTTGCTCGACAACGATCTGGGCCAGCAGAGCTGGGGCAGCGCCGTAATGGCGGGCTTGTTGGCGTGGGTCGAAGCCCACATATCCGCACCACCAGCCGTCTGCAATCACTGCCGCCACGGCATTGCGCCCAGGGGAAAGCAGCGTGGTGATGTCGTAGACCTGATAGGGGATCCGGTAGCGGTAATCAGTCCAGCCGGGGGTCAGCTCGTCTCGGCCAACTCGCTGCCCGTTGACCCGCAACTGGTAAAGGCCCTTGGCGCTGACGTAGGCCCTCGCCCGTCGGGGGAAGCCTCCCTCGTCGAGGTCGAACTCTTTGCGCATTTGGCACGGCGGTGGGAGCTGAGCGGTCATCCGCGACTGCCAACGGCCCTCTGGTGGGTTGGCACGCCGGGCCAAGGCCCCTCGGCCCACCCAGCGCGCCTGCCAGTCCTCCGGGTGGAGAAGGCCGGTCTCGAACCAACTGTTGGCGGCGCGGCTCTCGGCGCCGTGCTGGTCCCGCACCTGGACCGACCACTCGTAGGGGGTAGAGGAGCTCAGCTCTTTCCCACCGTAGAGCGCACCGTACGGTGCCCCTGCCTCCACCCAGCCGCTATCCCAGGCCGCACGGCCGGTGCCGTCCGCCTTCCCCAGGGACACGACGTGCACGCGGTAGCTCGCTTGGAGAAGCCCGGGGACGTTGGAGGACAGTGCCCAGCTGAGGAGAGGCTTCGCAGCGCCAATGCCCATTGGCGTGGAGCGGTGGTCGCACAGCAAGCGGTACGGCCTCAAGCCCATTTCGAGTGCCCCCCGCCGGGTGCCGGCTGGGCCTGCGGTGCGGGCTGGGCCTGCGGTGCCGGTCGGGCCTTCGGCGCCGCTCCGCTCACAATTTTGAGCGCGCCCGTCGTCATACCGCCGACGAAATAGCGCATGGTCACCCCCACGAGAGCGAACAACGGTGCAACAGCGATCACGTAGGCCGCGAAGACTTCTGACCCGTTGGCGGTGCTGAACCCGAGCGTGCTAACGAAGGCTTGCAGGCCGGCGGACACGGTGAACTGGCTCGTGTTCTTCAGTATGACTTCGGGCCAGATGTAGTCGGTCACTACTATCGACCGGGCTCACCATCGTTATGTGGTCGCCGCCTTTGGAGGCGGGCTGCGATGTGATCTGCGAAAAGCCGCTGACCGTTGGCACCGGGACAAGCGCAATTCGCGCGGGGTGAGGAGCTTCTACGAGCGGGGCACCGGTCACCTTGACGAAGGCCCTTTCGCCCTCGACTTGTCCAGAGACCCCGAGCTTGCAGCCCTTTACTTGGATGCCGAAGGCGAGGATGCTTACCTGCGGGACCGGAGCTGCAGGTGGTCGAGCGCTCTCACGTGAGCGCCAATCCGGCGGGGACTGGCGGGGGACAAGGGGCGACGACTTTGACTTTGCAGCGCCACTGGGAGGAGGCCGAGGTGTTGCCGGTCGAGGGGGCCGATGCGCCGGGCCACGGAGGCGGTGACGAGCGGCTGCTGGCTGACCTGTTCGGTGAAACGCTCGACGACACCTTGGGCCGCCCGGCCGGGAGCGCGGCTGGTGCCTGGGCACTGATCACGGGGGTTGCAGCGAACCGCTCTTTTGCCACCGGGGTGCCAGTGGCGACCTCGGGACTGGTCCCGAGCCTCTCCTCGGGTCAGTAGCCGAACGCCAACCGGACCGCCGGGCCCACAATTGCACTGGCGGCGGAAGGCAGTTTTCTCCGACAGCTGCGCCTGGGCGGTAGGGCCGTTTGGCCCTTCGGGCAAAGAAGCGCTCCGGGCCTCCGGTTACTGGCCGAGCTATTCCGCGACGCCATGCCGTCGGTGCGCCCGGCGGCGACCCAGGAGGAGGACGACATGGCCCGCTGGAAGCTATCGAACCTAAAGGTGGGGCTGCGCTTGGTCCTCGGGTTCGCCTTGGTCAGCGTACTGCTTATGGTGGTCGCCTTCATCGGGTGGTCAGGCAACCACTCCGCGAGCGTGAACGACAAGGTGACGAGCGCCAACCTGGTCTCGGGCTCAGCCCGGGCCTCCCTCGCCGACGACGCCCTCCACATCGGGCTGGACGAGAACTCGGTAGCCGCCGACTACCTGAGCCATTCGTCTGCTGCCGGCGACCTGGCGAGCTTCCATGCGGACGCCGCCAAGTTCCTCGCCGACTACCGCGCTGACCATGACCACTTCGACTCCTACGAGGCCTTCCGGCGGGCGGCAGAGCTCACCGCCTATCACCAGTACATTTCGTTGTCGGACCGAGCCAACGCCGCCTTCGCCGCCGGCCACTACAGTGCGGCCGAGGCGTTCATCACCCAGCTCGCCGTAGGGACCATGGTGGGCCCAGCCCAACAGGTGCTGGCCCACCAGAGCGCCCTGAGCATGCAAGCCAACGACGCCGGCAGCTCCACAACTACCCGGGACGGCATTCTCATCATCGTCGTCAGCTTGGTCGCCGTCGGCTTGTCGGTCGTACTGGCTTGGCGGCTCACCCGGTCGATCACCAAGCCCCTCGCCGAGACGGCCCGGGTGGTCGAGATCTCGGCTGACGGTGACGTCACAGTCCGAGCCAGGGTCGGCTCGTCCGATGAGATCGGCCGAATGGCCGCCTCGCTCAACCGCCAGCTCGAAGCGCGTCAGGGTCTCATGAAGAGGATCGACGCCATGGACCAGGCCCTCAGCCAGGCGGTCAACGAACTGAACGCCATTTCGACCAACCTGGCCACGAGCTCGAAGGAAGCCTCGGTACAGGCGACTACGGTCTCTGCCGCCGCCGAAGAGGTCTCCGCCAATGTCAGCGGGGTCGCCGCTGCCTCCGAGGAGCTGAACGCTTCGATCGCTGAGATAGCCCGATCTGCCACCGACGCTGCCTCGGTTGCCAACGAGGGCTTGAACGTAGCTCGTGCCGCTACCGAGTCTGTCAGCCAGCTATCGGGTTCCAGTGCCAAGATCGGCGAGGTCGTCAAGCTCATCACCGCCATCGCCCAGCAGACCAACCTGCTTGCCCTGAACGCCACTATCGAGGCGGCCCGGGCTGGGGAGGCGGGCAAGGGCTTCGCGATAGTGGCCGCCGAGGTAAAGGAGCTTGCCAAGCAGACGGCCAGTGCCACTGAGGAGATCGCCCAGACCGTCGAGGCCATCCAGGACGACTCCCGGGGGACGATCGCGGCTATCGGCAAGATCAACCAGCTGATGGAAAAGATCAGCGCCGCCCAGGCGACGATCGCCTCAGCTGTCGAGGAGCAGACGGCTACCACGAACGAGATTGGCCGCACCGTGTCCGAAGCGGCGAGCGGTTCGGGCGAGATCGCCCGCAACATCGCGTCGGTGGCTGCCGCCGCCCAGGAGACCTCTTCGGCCGCGCAAGGGACGCAGACGGCCGCCAGTGAGCTGGGCAAGATGGCAGTCGAGATGAAGGGGGTACTGACCGGCTGTAAGTTCTGACCTCTACCTGGTCCCATAGCGGTCGGGTGGCGACGCAAGAGGGGATGGCCTTCGGTTGGCTCTTCAGGTTGGATAGCGCGGGGCCGACCATCTCTATTGGTCGTTTGCTATTGGTCGTTTGGGACAGGCGCTGCACCTCGGCAAAGGGACCAATGGTGACGAGCCACGGCCCGATAAGCAGCGCAGGAAGGGATTACCGACATGGAAGTTGGAAGCGCCTTCTCAGGAGCTCTAGGTACGGCGCGGAAGTCGAGCTCGTCAGGGGCCAGCGCTGCCACGGTGTCCCTTGCCCGCTTGAGCACGCTCGCCCTTCAGGGCGCGGCCGAGCAGGACATGATCGACGCGGCCGTGCGAGCCGTAGCCGCGACGCTTGGTGTTGCGATGGCGACGTACATGGAGCTGAGCCCGGAAGAGGACCTCTTCCGCCTGCGCGGGGCGTTTGGCTGGCCAGAGGGACTAATCGGCGTGGCAACGGTCCCAGCCAGCGGCCCGGGCTCTTACGCCGATTTCGTTCTTTCCCACGCAAGCCCAGAAGTAGTAGATGACCTGAGGACAGCGGTTCGCCTTGCCTCTTCTCAGCTCCTTGCCGACATGGGTGTGGTATCGGGTCTCGTTGCCGTGGTATATGGCGCGGGTGTCGAGGTCTTGGGGGTCATCGGGGCTCAGTCGACGGTCGAGAGGAGCTTTGACGAAGACGACGCCTGGGCCCTCCAAACGATAGCGAACATGCTCTCGACGGGGGTGCTCCGTCGCTGGAGCGAGACCCGGCTGGGTGTACTGGTGCAAAACTCGAGCGACCTGATCGTCGTCATCGACGCCGAGGGCGAGGTCATTTACTGCAACCCAGCGGTCCGAAGCCTCTTCGGAGTTGAGCCAGGAAGCATCATCGGCCGCTGGATGGGCGAGCTCATCCACCCTGAAGACCTCACACGCGCGGAAGAGGCCTTCGCCAGGGACCTCGCAGCACCCGGTGCCCACCCCGCCGCCCGCTACCGCTTCGCGGCCGGGCTAGGAGGTTGGCGCGTCCTCGAAGTGGTGGCGACCAACTACCTTCATGACCCCTCGGTGAGAGGCGTTCTCCTCAATGCGAGAGACGTGACTGAGCAGAACAAGGCGACCGCCGAGTGCACCCTGTGACTAGTTGGTACCTTTTCGTCGTTTTTACGCGGTAGTTCACGTACCTCAAATACGGACTGGTAATGGCCGATAACAGTTCCGTGGCGATTTCGCAAGCTCGCGGTCGTCACCGGAGGTTGTGGTGAGCCAGTTCATGGTCGGGCGCCAGCCGATCTTCGATGCCCGCTTCGAAGTGCATGGCTACGAACTACTTTTCCGCGGGGCCGGCGCGGCGTGCCCTCGAGGCGAGGCCATGACGGCGGATGTCCTCGTCCGCACAGGGCTCGATTTGGGGCTCGAGCAGATCGTTGGCAACAAGCTGGCCTTCCTGAACGTCACCCGTGAGTTCCTAGTTGGCACCCTTGAAATCCCGCTCCCACCCCGCCAGACCGTCGTCGAGGTCCAGGAAGGTACCGAGTGCGACGATGAGATGCTCTCGGGTTGCCGGCACTTGGCCAATAACGGGTTCTCAATTGCCCTGGACCATTACTCCCCTCAGGACGAGCGAGACCCTCTACTGGAAGTAGCCCAGTTGGTAAAGCTTGATGTACTGGGGCTCAGTTTCGAGGAATTGCTAAGTGCCGTAAGGCAATGCTCGGCGTACGGCGTCCAGCTCGTCGCCGAGAGGGTCGAGACACGAGAACAATTGCGCAGGTGCCAGGATCTCGGCTTTGACTTCTACCAGGGCTATCTCCTCCGCCGGCCCGACCAGGCGGAGCACCAAGCTCTCGACGCCAGTCACGTGGCGGCCTTGCGCCTCGTGCACAGGCTCTGCGACCCGCGAACCACGACTGATGAGATAGTCGAGATCGTCCGCACTGATCCTGCGATGAGCGTGCGCTTCTTGCGGGCCGCCGGCGCTGGGGCGGCCAAAGGGTTGTTCCGCCGAGTGCGCTCAGTGCGCGACGCCGTCGTATTGCTTGGGCAGCGTCGCCTCCGGGCCTGGGCGGCGCTCATGCTTCTTTCCGGAGCACGCGACGGTCCAAGCGAACCGCTCAATATAGCGCTCACGCGGGCGCGCATGGCCGAGCTAATAACAAACGAGCTCGCTCCTGAGCTGGCGGACGCCGCCTTTACGGTAGGGCTCGTGTCTGGGCTCGATGCCGTGCTCGGTGCGCCAGTGCAAACGATCCTGGAGACCTTGACGCTCGACAACGAAGTGGAGGACGCCCTCACTAATTACAGCGGGCTACTAGGCCACGTGCTGAGAGAGGTTGTCGACTGGGAGTTAGGCGGCGCACGTCTCTCGGAGGGCCCGGGGTTAGCGGCCAGCCAATTGGAGCATTGCTATTTGGAGGCTTTGGCCTGGAGCAACGAGCTCAACGAGGCCATTGAGCCCTGCGCAATTTAGCTCCGGTAGGTGCCCGGCGGGGCGAGCGGCACTCGATAACTTCCATCGCTCAGCAGCAACGGGCTCGGGCGACATGGGCCATTCAGTAGGCTCAACGGACGAGGTGGAGCCCGACCGTGGTCCGAAGCTCCCCACTTACGAAGGGCCGTCCTATGAAGGACACGACACCTCTTTCGAAGGCTTCTTGGCGGCGGGCATCGTAGGCAGTGAAGGCAACGAAGGGAACGGCAGCCAGCCGCGGGTCCGCCTTCAGTTCCGGGAGGATCGCCAGGCCGTCTTCCCCGCCGAGGTCGAAATCAAGCAGGACGAGCCCGATGTCGTGGTTTTGCGCTACTTCGAGCGCACTTTCAAGGCCGCTTGCCAAGAGGACCTGGACACCCAGTGGGTCGAGGCACCAGGTGACGAGCTCGGCGATACCCGGTTCGTCGTCGATGATCAGGACTGTGCCCACGCGCTCGTTTGCCCCAGTATTGATTCGACTTTACGGGTGAGGGCGATGGGGGAGAAGGGCTTCGTGAAGTAACCGTCGGCCCCGGCGCCCTCGGCGTCAGTCAGGTCCGTGCTCTGTGCGCGAGCCGTCAGCATGACAATCGTCACCTTGGCGGTGGCGGGGTCCGCTTTTAGCCGTCGGCAGACGTCGACACCGGACATGTCGGGCAGCATGACGTCCAGCAAGACAAGGTCCGGGCGGTGCTCGCGCGCCATCTGGAGGGCTTGTGCCCCGTCTCGCGCCTCGAATATCTCATATGCCCCGCTGTCCAAGGTCATGCTGACGAGCGCCCGGACCCCCTCTTCGTCGTCGACGATCAACAGCTTGCTCATTGCGGCTCCTTTGCGGCTTGAAGCGAGAAGACGGCTGCTTGGGTCGGTCGGGGTGCGAGCGGGAGCGAGAAGGCGAAGATGCTCCCGCTACCTGGCTGGCTGTTGACCCATATCTGCCCGTGCTGCATCTCCACGAGGCTCTTTGTGATGTAGAGCCCGAGACCGGTCCCGCTTACCCGACGGACCTCGGGGTGGTCGGCTCGGACGAACTTCTCAAAGACCTGGCTGCACTCCGCTTCGCTCAAGCCGATCCCCTCGTCGACGACCGATATCTCAGCGTGGTCCTGCTTACGTTTGGCGACTACCTGCACAGGGCTCGGTGCCTGGGAGTACTTGAGAGCGTTGGACACCAGGTTGGTGATGACCTGGACAAGCTTGTCGCGGTCCGCCAAGACCGGTGGCAAGTCCCGGGGTACTTGCAGGACCAGGCGACCGGCGTCGGCTTGGGCTGCCACCACCCTCGCGACATCGTCCATGACCCCAGGGAGGTCAACTGCGGCCAAGTCGACTCGCAACTTGCCCGAGTCAATTCGCGATACGGACAAGAGGTCGTCAATCAACCGGCCCAAGCGCAAGGAAGCGGAGTGGATCTGGCCCAACGCCTCCCTGGAACGCTCGTCCCCCAAGTTCTCACGTTCTAACAGGAGCTCCGCGAAACCTTGAACCATGGTCAGCGGCGTCCGCAGCTCGTGAGAGACGGTCGACACGAGCGTCGACTTCAGTTGGTCGACCTCACGTTCGTTGGACACATCGCGCAGCACCACGACGGCACCCAACAGCTCGTCAGCAGCGACCAGCGGGGCCGCGGTCATGAAGACCGGCACCCGCAGGCCGTCGGCTCGGCCGATGTGGAGCCCGTAACCGCTGCTAGCGATGACCGACCTTTCTTGTACTGCCCGGTGTGCCAGGGATTCGCTCCATGGGACCTCGGTGCCCCGCTGGTCGTAAAGCCGGAAGGCTTCGTCCCACCTTTTCCCGACGAGCTCGGGCACAGGCCGGCCGACCAGGCGTCCCATGGCAGGGTTGGCGGACTGGACCCCGCCGTCGAGGCCGAGCGTCGCCACGCCCTCGCCGACACTTGCCACGAGCGCGCCAGTGCGCTGACGTTCGTGAGCCAGCCTCCTTGCAAGTGAAACCACCAAGGCCACCGCGCCCGAGGCAAGAACAAGCACTACGAAGCCGATGGCAACGAGACGATCGGTGAGGGCATCAATTTCGTCGTTGAGCAAGGCCACTGGCTGTTCCACGAGGACGACCCAGTGGGCTGCGGGTACCGGTGCAAAACCAATCAAGCGGTTGCCGCTGTACCCCGGTAGGCGCCCTGTCGTCGAACCCGTCCCACCGGCCAGGGCACGGGCGACAGCAGGGAGCGAGCGGAAGGACCTCGTGGCGCCTGCGCCCGGCCCGGTGAGCGAATGGCCCTCTTGGTCGTAGATCTCTATTGCGCCGCGGTCACGCAGCGAGGTCCCGCCGATGAGGGACCCCAGAGCTGACCCGGGGATCGAGGCGGCCAAGAGGCCCGCGATGTGGCCCGCCGGGTTGCGGACCTGAGCCAGCAATAGGGTCACTAGTTCATTGGGCGGCAGCGGCTGCTGGAGGGCCTGCGAGATGTAAGGCCGTCCGCTGGCCATGGCGCCAATGAAGAATGGCTGGGCCGCCAGGTTGGTCCCGACCCCACCGGCACCGTTCGGCCATCGGGCTTCGAGACGGCCCTCGGGCGAGATCATCTCGAAGCTGGCGAACCCGGGGTAGAGCTCGTGCAACGCGAGGACGACCTTTGCCTGCTCGGACGGTCTCGCCCTCGTGAACAACGGCGCCAGTCCGGGTTGACCGGCCAAATTGCTGAGCAAGAGGAGGCGGCTTGCCAACGCGCTGCCGAGCGCACTGCTCGCGAGGTGGGCCGCGGTCACCTCACTGTCTTGGATCTGCGCTTGCTGCGAGCTGCGGGCCGCGAACACTTGCCAGGTGCTCAAGGCGGCGACGATCGCCACCAGGAGCGCCAAGATGGCCATGGTCAGGCGGGCCCGGACAGAGCTACCAACAGGTGTCATGCTGGACGGTTCCGGCGCTCGCGGGCGATCGGCACGAGGACGGCTGGCTCGATGCTCATAAATGCGTCCACTGCCTCGGACCAGAACTGTGTGCCCGAGCCGTGGCGGATCCGCTCCAAAGCGACCGGTACCGGCATGGCAGTACGGTAAGGGCGGTTCGTGGTCATGGCGTCAAAGGCGTCGCAGATCGGGAAGATGCGGGCACCAAGCGGGATCTCGGTCTCGCGCAAGCCACGCGGGTAACCGTTACCATCCCATCGTTCGTGGTGGGTGTAGACGATCTCGCGGGCACCCTCGAGGAACTCGATCCCCTCCAGGATCGAGCGCCCCCGTTCAGGGTGCTGGCGCATAACTTGCCACTCGTCGTCTGTGAGTTCCCCAGCCTTGTTGAGGACGGCGTCGGGCACGGTCAACTTGCCGACGTCGTGCAACAAGAAGCCGTACTCGAACTGGGCGTCATTAGCGTGAGCGGGAGCGACCAGGGTCGTGAGCAACATCCCGTACTTGGAGACGCGGTAAAGGTGGCCCCCGGTGTACTCGTCCTTGGCTTCCACGGCTAGCGCCAAGGCACCCACGGTCGCTCTGTACGTCTGTTCAAGTTCGGCCAAGGTGCGCGCCAATTGCTCGGAGCGGTCACGCTCTGCCTGATAGGTCGCGCGGAAGTCTGCGGCGTAGGTTTGCAGCTGGCGCTGGAGCGCCCCTACCTCCTCAGCGCGCCCGCCCAGGGCAGCCAATAACCGGGACCTGTCCAGGCTGAACGCCATCGTCGCCGGGAGCTGCCCGAGCCTCCCAAGCTCGTTCTCGAGCAAGGGCTCGTCACCAGGTAAACCGGTAACCACTAGGACACCGAGCACCTTCTCGTCGAAGCTCAGCGGCAAAGCGAGGTAACGCTCGGCCGGCCCGCTCAGGCGGTCTTCGACCCCCCTCACGACCACTGACAGGATCGGCCGTCCCTCCGCCAGGACCGTTTGGGCAGCATCCTTTAGTGGCCCGGCCTCCCATGGTCCTAAGTCGCGATAACTGACCTGGGGCCTGGGCGCTTCTCCGGGGGCGCACAGGTATAGGGCGCCGTCGACGGCGGCAAGAGCAGCAACGGCCTCTCCCAGCAAGTCAGCGCAGTTCGAGCTTACGAGCTCAGCTGCCGCTTTCGTTGCCGAGAGGTCAACGGGGCGGCCTTGGCCCTGGGCGTCATTAATGGAAAGCTCTATGTCCTTCATCGCCGCCTACCCAACTGGCTCTTCTGCCTCGGCTCACGCAGCCTCGCCATTCGCGCCTCACGGGTACCTGATCGGCAACGCGCGCGCCAGTCCTTAGCGCAAACTTTTGGTCAACCTAAGCCCGGGACCCGGCACCATGCACAGTTGTCTCGGTCCAAGACAGCGAGATGGTGCTGCTCGGCACAGCTGAATGGGACGGTGACCTCGCCGTCTGCCAGGAGGAGCCGCGATAAGAGCTGCCGCGCCGTTCAAGCGCTAAGGGCACGCAGCCGTTCGCGGGCCGTTCCCGGGAGGGGCCCCCAGGGGGCAATGCCGACGACGTCGCGGGTGAACCTCACGAACATCTCGAGGTCCTGGTCACCACTTCGTGCGAGCTTCTCCAGCGCGTCGAGCCACCACGGCCACAGCTCCGAGGCCGGGGGTACAAGGCTCTCGGCGAGGGCGTGAGCGGCCTGGACAGCCCCGAAGTCGCGTTCTGTCACCGCCGATCGGACGAACATCCTCATCTTTGGGTCCGAGAGCGGGTTGACATTGCCCAGCCCTAGAGGGAGACCGGCGGGGATGCTCCCCGTTTTTTTGCCGATGAGCGCGATACCCGCAGGCTAGCGCAACGACGACCGCCTGGAGCCGGCCACCCGGGGCAAGAAGCGAGCGGGGCGCCACCAGATGGCTCAATAACGCCTGATCGATGACCTGGTGCTCGCGCGCCTGGTTCTGGGGCCCGTTACGCCTGCCGGCAGCCGCCCCGGACCTTCGAAGCCATGGAACTGCCCGGCGAGAAGAAGAGACTTTGGTCCTGTCAAAACGGCCCGCCGCCGTCCGATCCACATGGCAGAGCAACAGGTACTGATGGCGAGGGACTAGATATGCAGCTACCCACGGCGGCACCACCCGTCAGCGCCGGGCGCGTGCCTGAGGGTGGCGTCGGCGTGCCTCCCCATCCCAGCATCGGCCGGTCCGTCTGGTGGTGGCACGGCATTGTTGCCTCCCTCGTCGTTGCTTACGCCGTGTCCACTTTCGTGGTGCGCCGCCCGGCCAGCGGCTACACCACGCTGTGGGAAGGCTGGGTCTACAACTTCGCCGAGACTTTGCCCGCGGTGCCGATCTTCCTCCGGGTGTGGCGGCGCGCGGAACTGCGCTCGGCCTGGTGCACCATGGGCTTGGCCGTGCTGCTGAACTCGGTGGGCAACCTCGTGTACACCTACCACGACCAAAACCTCAACCCGGTGCCCAACCCGGCGCCTAGCGACATTTTTTACCTCCTCGACTGCGCCGCGTTCATTCTCGGTGTGGCGTTGCTCACTCAGGCCGCGTTCGGGCGGATCCATCTCAGCGTCCGCCTCGACGGCGCCATCGCCGGTCTCGCCGTCGGCGCGGTTGTGGGCACCATTTGGTTCGGCCCGCTCCTGCACGGGAGCGGGCACCCGCTGCAAGTGGCCGTGAACCTGGCCTACCCCAGCAGCGACCTTGTGCTGGTGGTGCTTCTCGTCGCCGGCCTCGCCCCTCAGCGCTACCGTCCCGGGTGGCCCGTGGCGGTGACGATGGCCGGAGTGGTGTGGTTCCTCGTCGGCAACATCATCTCGATGCGCGAGCAATTGTCCAACAGCTACGTTACCGGGACACCGCTCGACGTGACCTGGTTGATAGGCCTGGCGCTGATAGGCCTGGCCTCGTCGCTCCCCACCCGCCGCCCCTCTGCCCCGGGCGCTCCCGGGCAGGCCATCGCCGGCATCGGCGCGGTGCCTGTAATGGCAAGCGTCGTGTCGATCGGGGTCGTGGTCGCCCTGATGCGCCAGCCTCACTATTCCGAGGCCTTACTGGCGACCGCCCTAGGCGCGCTCCTCCTGGTCATCCTGCGCATGTCCATGACCCTGCGCGAGTTGCGCCAATCGGCCGTGAACTACACGGACGCACGCACTGACTACCTGACCGACCTGCCCAACCGGCGGGCCTTCCTGGAGGGGTTGAGCGCGCGTCACGGCCGGGACGGTGTGGTCCGGGCCGGGATGCTCCTGATCGACCTCGACGGGTTCAAAGAGGTGAACGACGCCCTGGGCCATGCTGCCGGAGACGAACTTCTCCAACAGGTGGCCCGGCGGTTCGAGCGGTACCTGGGCGATGCTGGCTTGCTGGCCAGGTTGGGCGGTGACGAGTTCGCTTTTGCTTGCGCACCACGGGAGGCCGAGGACCTGGAGGACTTGGCCGAACAGTTGGTCGGGCAACTGGTTGCCCCGTTCCCCCTCGAGGAGATCACTGTCCGGGTCGGCGCAAGCGTTGGGGTCGTCCTCGCCGGCGCCGGCTGCTCTGCCGGCGAGTTGTTGAGGTGCGCCGACGTGGCGCTCTACGAGGCAAAGCGCGCGCAGTCCGGCGTTTCGTTGTACCGGGCCGACAGCGACCCCAACAGCAGGAGCCGCCTCGAGCTCCTGAGCAGCCTACGGCTTGCCATCACGGCCAAGGACCTGGTGCTGCACTACCAACCTCAGGTAGATCTGGCCACTGGGTGCCCAAATGGCGCGGAGGCATTGGTGCGCTGGCCGCACCCCGAGCTGGGCTTGCTATACCCAGACGAGTTTGTACCGTTGGCCGAACAGAACGGGCTCGTGCTCCAGCTCACGCGCGTCGTGATGGACTCAGCCGTAGAGGAGGCCGCCAGGTTGGCCCGCCACGGGCACCGGCTGCAGATGAGCGTGAACATCAGCCGGCACGACCTGCTCGACGAGAGCTTCGTCGGCTACGTGGACCAGGTGCTCCAACGTCACGATTTCCCGGCCCACCTCTTGACCCTGGAGATCACCGAGACGGTGCTCGGGGACGACCCCGAACGCGCCGCCCGTTGCGTACAACAGCTCCGGGCGCACAACGTGAAGGTCTCCATCGACGATTTCGGCGTGGGCTACTCGTCGATGTCGCAGTTGACGACCATGGGAGTGGACGAGCTCAAGATAGACAAGTCCTTCGTGTTGAAGCTGCGCGAGGATCCCCGCATGCGGCCGATCGTCCAGATGATCGTCACCCTGGCTGAGGCGCTCGGGTTAGCTGTTGTCGCCGAAGGGGTCGAGGATAGCGAGGTGATGGCTATCCTCCGCGAGGACGGTATCGGTACCGGGCAGGGCTATGGCATCGCCAGGCCAATGAGCGCCGACCAGCTCGAGGAGTTCGTGGGTGCCGCCGCAACGGACGGGCCTGTTCAAGCGGCTGCACTGGTGGGCGCCGGTCAGTTCTCACCGACGGGCTGACCGCGGGCTTATGACGCCTCGCCTGGTCCTGTCTGCAGGCGGGCGGTCCATTTCTCCTCGACCCGGCCGTAGCGCCAGACGATGAGAGCGGCCAGCCAGGTGGCGACGAACAAGCCCACTATCACGAAGCCAGCTTTGTTGATATCGAAATTGAACACGAAACCCCAGAAGCCGTGGCGTTGGCTTAGGCCAGGGATCTCCTGAGGGAGCAGTCCGAGCGTCTCGATACCGCCGATGAAGAAGCAGATCGCCACCGACAGGCCGGTGATGACCAGGTTGTAATAGACCTTGCGCACGGGGTTAAAGAAAGCCCAGCCGTACGCCATGTTCATGAAGATGCCGTCGGTGGTGTCCATTAGGGTCATCCCAGCCGTGAAAAGGATGGGCAGGCAGATGATGGCGTACCAAGGGATGTGCTGGGACGCGTAGAGCGCAGTGGTGGCGAGCAGGGCCACTTCAGTGGCCGTGTCGAAGCCCATACCGAACACGACCCCCACGGGGTACATCTGCCACTCCTTGTTGATGGCACCCATCCAGCGGCCGAAGAAGCGGTAGAACATGCCCCGGTTCTGGAGCTGGCGCTCGAGCTCGGCCTCGTCGTAATCGCCCCTGCGCATCGAGCGAAAGACCCTCACGATGCCCGCCAGGACGACCAGGTTGAGCAAGCCGATAAGGAACAGGAAGCTAGACGAGACGATGGTACCGAACAGGCCGCCGAACTGCTCGAGGCCGGAGTTGTTGTTGGAAACGGCCGTGAACACGGTCCTTTCGGCAATTATGATCCCCACCCCGATGGCGACGACGATGGTCGAGTGTCCCAAGGAAAAGAAGTACCCATAGGAAAGGGGCCTCGGTTGGCCCGTGCCTCGTCGCTCGTTGATGGTTTTGCGGGTCGTGTTGTCAATAGCCGAGATGTGGTCGGCGTCAAAGGCGTGGCGCAGGCCGAGGGTGTAGGCAAGTGTGCTTACACCGATGCCGAGGCCTTTGTAGTGGGCCGGGACCACGAAGGCGATGAACACGAAGAAGCCCAGGGCGTGGAGGGCGAGGATGCTGGCGTACATCGAGGTCACCCTCACCCGCTCGAGCGGGGTGAAGGCGGCGAAAGAGGCCCGCAGCATGGCAGCCGCCTTCATCGGCTGTTGCGGTACCGTCTCTGTGGCCACGCGTCCTCCCGTCACCGCGGGCGCCCTCGCCCAGCCAGCCTCAAGGGGCTATCCTATAACCAGATGCGATCTGGGCGCAATAGCGTCCAGCACTCAGGACGCTCCAGGTAACGAGGCGTAACGTGATAGGCCGATGAGCAAGCCGGTGGCCCGACCGGGCGCCTGGCCCGGCAGGACGGCCACTTCGGTGGACGAGGTCTTCGCCCTTGTCCGCGCCCGCGGAGGGAGGGCCACGTCTTCACGCCGGGCCATACTCGAAGTGCTCTTCGAAGCTGGTGAGCACCTTACGGCCGAGTCCATCGCCCGTGCCGTCCAGGAGCGGGCGCCAGAGGTCCACATGTCCACGATCTACCGCAACCTGGAGGACATGCAGCGCTTGGGTGTGCTCGTCCACAGCCACCTCGGGCACGGCCCGGCCACTTACCAGCTTGCGTCGGCCGCCCACGCGCATTTCCTTTGCGAGGTGTGCGAGTCGACCTTCGAAGCCCCGGTCGACGTCTTCTCCGGGCTGGCGAAGTCAGTCAAGGCCCGGATCGGCTTTTCTATTGACCCGGTCCACTTCGCCATGCTCGGGCGCTGCGCTGCCTGCCAAGCGGCCGCCCCTCTGGTTTCCCGCTGACCTCGCCCGAGTAGGTGAGAGCGGCACCCAGCCCCGACCCAAAAAGTGACTTGGCAACAAGCCATGGACGGGCGGCGAATGGCCAACCTGCTTGCCGACCAGCCGCAAAGTGACGACGTGCGACGCAGACTTACCCCGCACTGACTCCGGCCCGCGCAGTTCTGGTCGGTGTGGTTGCCCCACGCCGGGCCGGTTCCGCCAAGGCCTGTTGAGCGGTGCGTGTCACAGCGAGACCTCAACACCACCCGCCAGCTGGGTGGCGCGATCGGGCTGGCCGCGACGGCGGCCGTCGCCGCCGCGGTCCATCCCCACTCGGCAGGGCACCACGCCCTGGTCTACGCCTTGACCAGCGGTTACGACCGGGCCTTGGGCGTCTGCGCCGGGGTGCTGGTCGTAGGCGCTCTTTTGGCGCTCTTTTTCCCTGCGCAACCTAGGGAGCCACAGGCCCCGGTCCCGCCGGCCGACCCGTCATGGGCCCTGAAGGACAGGGGAGAGGCTCAAATGGCTCTTGGGCCCCAGCCGGCATTGGAGCTCGTACCCGCACGGGATGCCGGCTAACCAACCGTTGCGACCCCGAGCTGTTCCCACGGCACGAACACACCCGAACACAAAGGAGCAAACAAAACGATGAGCAGCACTGAGTCGGCACCCCAGAGCGAGCCCCAAGTGCGACCGTACCGGGCTGTTCGCCCAAGGGGACGGTCGTGAACGATGGACGCTCCTCCGCTGGACGACGAAACCGAGCTACGGCCCCTCATGTTCTCTATCGCCTACCGGATGACCGGCAGCGTCGCCGAGGCCGAGGACATAGTTCAAGAGGCGTTCTTCCGTATAGGGCGCGCGCGGGAGAACGGGGTCGTGGTCGCCTCGCCCAAGGCCTACCTGACTGCGACCACCACCCGCCTGGCGATCAACTACCTACGCTCGGCTCGCGCCCGCCGGGAGTCCTATGTGGGCACCTGGTTGCCCGAGCCGGTCGTGGCCGACCTGGACGAGAGCCCCGAGCAAATGGCTGAGCTGTCCGACTCTCTCTCCATGGCTTTCCTTTTGCTGCTCGAAAGCCTCACACCCGTCGAACGAGCCGTGTTCTTGCTCCGGGAGGTCTTCGAGTACCCCTACGAGGACATCGCCCCGGTTGTTGACAAGAGCGAGGCCAACTGCCGGCAGATCTTCGCACGCTCCCGCCAGCGCATAGGTGGCCAGCAAGCCCGCTACGAGGCATCGCGCGAACAAAGCGAGGCCCTCGTCGTCTCCTTCCTCGCCGCCGCCCGCGACGGCGACCTCGGCCAACTGGTCGACCTCCTGGCCGCGGACGCCGCCTTCTACGGCGACGGGGGCGGCAAGGCAACCAGTACCCCCCAACCGCTCTTCGGCAGGGACCAGGTAGCCATCTTCGTTGTCACCCTGTTCGAACGGGCAAAGCGACTGGGGATAAGCCTCGAACCGGTACTCGTAAATGGCGGCCCTGGGGTCATCAGCCACGACCCCCAAGGCAAGGTCGTCAGCGTCCTCTCCTTCGAAGTGCTCGACGGCGTCGTCGAAACCATCCGTGGCATCACAAACCCCAACAAGCTCGGCCACCTTGGCGTCGTCTCCGACCTCCTCCGGATCCGCCACGACCAAGACCACAGGCCCTGAAGGGCGCAGATCACCTCAGCAGGTGCAACCTGAAAAGCAAGCTAGCCGGGACCGGTCACGGTTGCCACCTTCGCGGCCGGCGAAGGGCGGTGTCACTATGTGGCGCTCGATAAGGGCAATTCCGGGGGCACGCCGCAGAGTATGCGCCCCGGCCATTGCGCAGCTTACCCTTCTCCAATATGGTCGCTAGGGCCAGCGCCGGGCTGGCTCTGTCCTTAACATCGCGGCAGTGGCCCCAACCGCCGAGCTGTTCGAGGCAGACCGGGCATGGGTGCGGGCGTCCTGGTCCGACCTTGCCCCTCATGCAGACGGTGTGGGCAGTTATGTGAACTTCATGGCCGATATCGAACAAGATCGCGTCATCGCCAGCTATGGCCCTGAAAAGTACGAACGGCTAAGCCAGCTGAAGACCAAGTACTACCCAGGTAATGTGTTCCACCTCAAGGCAAATATCCAGCCCGCGTCTGTGTAGACCCGAGCCGCAGAGGTGGAGCACCTTGGCACTCATTGGCGCCGCCAAAGCCTTCCTGAAAGCGTGGTGTGCCTGCTTGACTATTCGCTGCGGCTGAAGGCGAAAATGGCGATGCTGAGCATGATCAGGCCCATGGCACCTACGACACCCACTTCGAGCAAAGTGGGGACGTGCCAGCCGTCCCAGCTCACGCCGGCATCGAGCTTTGCTCGGATCGCCGCCGAGACGTGCAGGTGATCGAAGACGAGGCGGCGCAGGGGGTCGACGGCGTAGGTCAGGGGGTCGGCCCGGTTCAAGACGGTCAGCCAGGTCGGTAGATCGCGGGATGGGAACATCGAGCCGGACAGGAAGTACATCGGCATGACCATGAGCATGTTCAGCGCCATGAATGACTGCATCTGCTGGATGCGCGATGCCATCATCATCCCGAATGCACATATGGTGAACGCCAGGAGCAGCTGGATCCCGAACACCTCGATCATCAGGAGGGGGTTGTAGGGCACTTCAACCAGCCCGGCGATGGCGATAACGACCACGCCCTCAAACCCGGCGATGACGGCTCCGCCCAGGCACTTACCGAGAACCAGCGACCCGCGTCGGACTGGGGCCACGAGCATCTCCCGGAGGAACCCGTACTCTCTATCCCAAACCACTGATGCGGCAGCCATCATGGCTGTCATGAGGACCGACATGCCAAGGATCCCGGGGTAGAAGAAGGTGCGCAGCGACAGCCCGGGGCCTAGGTTCACGAGGGCCCCGAGCCCGCTGCCGAGCACAAAGAGGAACAGGAACGGTTGGACCAGGGCGGTGACGATCCGGATCCGGTCGTTGAGGAAGCGGATGAGCTCGCGGTAGAAAACGATCTTGATCACCCGGAACTCTCCGCCCGTAGTGCGGTTCGGGACCCGCACCGCGGTGACCCGCCTTGTTGGGCGAGCTGGCGCAGATGGTTCGACGGTGGTGGTCATCAGCGCCTCGGGCCCATACGGGCCTTCATCATCTGCTTGCTGAACTCGCTAGTACTGGCCTCGGCATCGCGGATCGTGCGGCCTGTGTAGGCCATGAAGACGTCGTCGAGGGTCGGCCGGGCAACGCTCACCGATCGTATCGAGACCGGCAGCTCGGTAAAAAGGCGCGGCACGAAGTGCTCGCCTCGTTCGACGGAGAACGTGAGCTCGTGCTCTGAGATGGTGGCCTCGATGTCGAAGCGCTCATCGAGCAGTCGGATAGCCTCGGTGCCGTCATCGGTAGTGATCCGGATACGGTCCTTCCCGACGCTGGCTTTCAGAGCCTCGGGCGTGTCGAGAGCGATGATCCGGCCGTCGTCGATTATGGCGATGCGGTCGCAGTACTCTGCCTCGTCCATGTAGTGCGTCGTCATGAACATGGTGATGTCCTCGGTCGCTTTGAGCTCGCGGATGTAAGACCAGATCGAGGCCCGCGTCTGTGGGTCCAGGCCGACGGTGGGCTCGTCGAGGAACAGCACCCGGGGTGAATGGAGCAGGCCTCTCCCGATCTCCAGGCGCCGGCGCATCCCTCCCGAAAAGGTGTTGACCTTGCTCTTGCGCCGGTCCCACAGACCGACCATGTTCAAGATGCGCTCGATCCGGTCGTGCAGGACGGAACTCGGCACCCCATACAGCTCGCCGTGAAGGCGCAGGTTCATCTGTGCGGTCAGATAGCCGTCGAGCGTCTGGTCCTGGAACACCAGCCCGATGTGGCGGCGCACGTCGTCGCGCTGGTGGACCACGTCGAAGCCCGCTACTTGCGCGGTCCCTGCCGTCGGTGTGAGCAGGGTGCACAGCATCGAGATCGTCGTCGACTTCCCGGCTCCATTGGGGCCGAGGAACCCGAAGATCTCCCCGGCTTGGACCTCCAGGTCGATAGCGCGCACGGCGTGTATGTCGCCGAAGGACTTGACCAGCCCGCGTGCGGAGACGGCGACGGTCTGCTCGTCGGCATTTGGGGTTTTCGCCATAGCGTCCAGTCTTGCAGCCCATGGACGTTTTGCACCCCGGGTTGCCTGAGTGGGCGATCACCTCGGGCGGCTGATGAGGAAGCGTTGGCCATCGCCGCGTTGGCCCTGGAGCAGCACGGCGGGCGGCCGGAGGAGCCGCGACCTACCACTTGGCCAGAGAGGGCAAGCCCTGTGCACGAGTTGCCAGGTGCCCGTGTACCCCGCTCCGCTCCAGAAAGCAGGCTGCGCAGCTTGCTTTGCGTGCACCAGACCGCGGTCCTCCAACTGGCCGGCCGCCACCATATGGTTCGTCACCTTGCGGTTCAAGGAGAGTTGGCGGGTCGCGCCATCTCAGTTCGGGGTCGGTCGCGGTTCACCTCGGGAAAGGTGGTGGGCAGGCAAGGAAAGCTCACCGCGACCGTCAAGCCGCCTCCGGGTCGAGAACGGACGTCGAGGTCGGCCCGGTGGGCTTCGGCGATGTCGGCGACGATGGACAAGCCGAGCCCGAGCCCGTTCGGGCCGGCGGTGCGGTCCGGCGTGGCCCGTTGGAAAGGCTCGAGCAGACGGCTGACTTGGTCTGGCGGTACAAGGGGCCCGGTGTTGGCCACGGTGAGCGTCGCGTCCGTGGTGCTGGCAGCGAGCTTGACCTCGACTCGTCCACCGCTGATGTTGTAACGGATGGCGTTGTCGACGAGGTTGGACACCAACCTGTTGATGAGGCGGGCGTCCCCGGGTACCGTGGCGTCGTCGAGGCTGGCGTCGACCTGTAGCCCTCTGGGTGCCGCAGACGGCTCGTGGGCTTTCAGGGCGTCGTTCACAACAGCCTTTAGGTCGACGGGTTCTCGATGGTCGAGGCCGCGATTGCTGCGGGCCAGGGTCAGGAGCGCATCGATGAGCTGTGCCTGGTCCTTGCCGGCGTCGACGGCCTCCTGGCAGGCAGCTCGGAGCGAACCGAGGGTGATGGCAGGGTCGGCCAGGGCTACTTGGAGGAGGGTCTGGCTCAACATGAGCGGGGTGCGCAGTTCGTGCGAGGCGTTGGCGACGAAGCGTCGCTGAGACTCGAAGGCCGCCTCGAGACGGGCGATAAGCCCGTCGATGGTGTCACCGAGGTCCTTGAGCTCGTCGTCGGGACCGGCGAGCGCGAGACGCTCATGTAGGTTGTGCTCGGAGATCTGGCGGGTGGTGGTGGTCATGACCCGGAGCGGCCGGAGCACCCGGCCCGCGGCGAACCAGCCGAGCAACACGGATGCCCCGATCATGGCGACGAGGACTATGCACGCACCGACGACGAACTCGCGGCCGTCGAGGACGACATGCCCGGGCAGGGTGACAAATGTCTCGTCGAGCGTGCGGCTGGTGCCCCCTCCGTGGGGCCCCCGCGTTAACGCAACGGTGGTCGGTACGCGGTGAGCCGAAGTCCTATAGAGCTGAGAAGTCCTTAGGGCCCGGAGCACGGTTTGGTTCGTAGGGCGCTGGACCAGGACGATCAGGGCGTAAGTCACGGCGACGAAAAGGACGCCCGAGGGGAAAAAGAGACAGCAGTAGAGCGCAGTCAGGCGAAAACGTGTGCTCCGCCGGCGCAGGTGGGGACCGAAGGCCAGGTCACGGGGCCGTCGAGACCGCGCCACGGTCAGCTTGCGACCCGGTAACCGGCCTTGGCCACCGTCTCGATGACCGGCGGGTCGCCGAGCTTGGCCCGGAGGCGGCTGATGGTGGTCCTGACCGCCTGGCTGAAGGGGTCGGCTGCTTCGTCCCAGACGCGCTCGAGGAGCTCTTCGGCGGGCACCACGACGCCGGGCGCGCTCAGGAGGGCCTCCAAGACGGCGAACTCCTTGGGGTTGAGCGACAACGCTCGGCCGGCTCTGGTGGCGGTCCTGTGCGACGGGTCGAGCAGCAGGTCGCCGTAACTGAGGGTCGGGGGCAATGACGTGCCCGGGCGGCGGACGAGGGCACGGACACGTGCCACCAGCTCGGTGAAGTCACAGGGCTTGGGGAGGTAATCGTCAGCGCCGATGCCGAGGCCGTGGACCCGGTCCTCCACTGAACCGGCCGCAGTCAGCATCAGCACCCGGCTGGGTGACCCCCGGGCCACGAGCGCCTTGCAGACGTCGTCGCCGTGCACGCCGGGGATGTCCCGGTCCAGCACCACGACGTCGTAGGCGGTGACCGCGAGGTGCTCGAGGGCGTCGTGGCCGTCGAAGACGACGTCGGCGGCCATGCCCGCCTGGCGCAGACCGGTTGCCAAGGCCATGGCCAGCTTGGCGTGGTCTTCGACCACCAGCACCCTCATCGCCGGTCCTCCTACCTCCCCGGCCGCCAGATGGTGGTCGGCCGCAGGGGGCTCACCAGTCCAGGATGCCCGATCCAGTGTTGCAAAACGATAACTACGTTGCGGCCTTGCAACATCGGCTTTCGCACGATGTCATCATGAGCCTTAGAGCCGACCAACAGAGCGACGAGCCGGTGGCGCCAACGCGGAGGGCTCCGGGCACACGACGAGCGCCCTACCGGCTCTGTCGGGCCGGGCTCGTTTTCGTGGCGTTCCTGGGCACAGGGGTCCTGGCCGCAGCCTGCGGAGGTGGGCCCTCGGCTAGCGCCGTCGCCGGTCTCGGAACGACTACTACCTCGGTCGGGCCATCAGCGGCAAACGGTGGGAGCACCACCACCCCGTCCGACAGCGCCCTCGCCTTTGTCAACTGCATGCGCACCCACGGGGAACCGAACATGCCTGATCCCGTCATGGAGGGCCACAGCGTGCACATCGTGGTCACCCCGGGCTTAGACCCGAGCTCCCAGCGGTTCACTGCTGCGGACAATGCATGCAGGCACCTGTTGCCGAACAACGGCGTCTCAAGGGACACGATCACCGCTGCCGACCAGGCTGACTACCTCAAGGCCGCCGCCTGCATGCGCTCGCACGGAGCCCCCAACTTCCCCGACCCGACGTTCGAGAACGGCAGCGTCACGTTCAATGTCCGGACGCCCATCGACACGAGTTCTTCAGAGTACAAAAGCGCGCTGGCGACTTGTCAGAAGCTCATACCGGCGGGCTTGCCCTATAGCAGTTCCAGCGCTTCATGAGAACGGCACATGGACGGCCCTGGGCCTAACTGGGTCGAGCTCGGGCCCATGACCCCGGTTCTTGCGCTGAGCCACCGAGACCGGCGGCCTCGAAGAAGAGCGGGAGAGCGCCAACAGGGCATCGGGTTGCAAGCAAAACAGTGGTCCACGGCTTGCATTGCTTGCCGTGGGCCACTCGCGAGAGCCAACGATCTTTCAGGTCCCTGCGATGGCAACTATCGAGGGAGTGTTGGTGAGCCCTGACGGCTTGGGGAACGGCTTTGCGTCGCCGAAGCCGTACACATTGCCGTCGCTGGCGGCCATGAAATAACCACCGTTGTCCGGAGTCAGCGCGATCCCGACGATGTCGTGGGTTTTGATGCCACGGCTCGGCAACGAGCCGAGGAAATCCACGCCCTTGCCGAAGATGAAGGCTCCTCCGTCGGCGCCCACAAGTACGTAGCCGGTCCCAGTCGAAGAGGGGAGTATCGCACGGATGTCGTTCACGTGCTTGCCAATACCGGGAACAGAGCCATGGAAGCGCGCCGAGCCGAAAGTGAACACCCCGCCGTCAGAACCAACGACAAGGTAGCCAGCGCCGTCAGCGGAGGCGACCATGCCGACGATGTCGTGGACGTGGCGCTTCAGGCCAGGGACCGAACCGTGGAACTTCGCGTCGCCAAAAGCAAACATACCCCCGTCGCGTCCGACCAACCAATAGCCGTGCCCGTCGTGCGTCGGCGCGATGGCGACGATGTCTGACGATTGGACCTTGATCGACGGGAGGTCCCCGTAGAAGTGTGCAGTGCCGAAGGCAGCGACCGTGCCGCGTGAAGTTACTACCCAATAGCCTCGGCCTCCTGGGCTCTTCGCGATCCCCACTGCCTCGCCGCTCGAGGCGTTCGTCGAGGTGCTCCCCAGGGCCGGCGCGCCACCCTCGCCGTAAACAGTCCCGGCGGTGGTTACGAGCCAGTACCCGATGGGTGGGAAGCTGACACTTTCGTCTGCAGACAACGAAGTTGAGCGCGCTACCCCGACGGTGCCCGAGTAGGTCGCGGCTATGACATGACGGCCGCCGGAGTAGAAAGTGATCTTGCATTTGGCCTGCCCGACAACGACCCGCACTGAAGAGCAAGCAGGGACCACTGCGCCGTCCTTGGTGAACGTGACTGTGCCTCTGCTCGCGGCCGGCTTTACGATCGCGGAGTAGGTTACCGCTTGGCCAATCTTCGTTGGGTTTGTGCGGGTGGAGACCGCGATAGAGGCAACGTTCTCAACTTGTACGTTCAGAGCCGCTGAGGTTGAGCCGGCAAAGCTTGAGGCGCCGCTGTAGACAGCTCGCAACGCTGCGGTGCCAATCGTCCCGAGTGTCGCAGCACACGTCGCGATCCCGGAGTGGACTGGCACGCCGGCACAACCGGGGAGGGCTGCGCCGTTGTCAGTGAAGGTCATGCTGCCCAGGCTCAGGGGGGGATGTACGGCGGCCAGGAATGCTACCCGGGCGCCGATGAGGGCTGGGCTGGGAGACGCCGTGAGCGACACCGATGTAGCCGAGGTTGCCGGTGATGGAGGAGGCGGGGTCGCTGCGACAACGTCGCCAGCCAGGGTCATTTCGTAGATGCCTGGCCCTGGGTTCAGGACGCCGGCCGCCGTGAGCTCGAGGAAAGCGCCCGACGCGATGTTCGCCCCCAGCTTCAAGGTCACTTCATTGCTGGCACTGGTCGACAGTGAAACAGGGTGGGCAGTGCCAACCCCGTCGCTGAGGTCGGTGACGGTAAAGTCCGCAACGTTGCTCGGCAAGACAGTCCCAGAGGGTGCTTCGACCTGGATCGTCGAGATGCCTGCGCTCATCGCCGCGGCCGCCTTGAGGTCACTGACCGTGTACTGCGCAGCAGTCGCGGGCGTCGTTGGGCTCACGGCGATCGCGGCGAAGGTCGGCGCTGCGGCAGCGGTGACTTGGTAGGCCGGGACCGGCAACGGCACGACATCGGCGCTCGTTGCCACTGTGAAATCATCTGCCGGGCCTCCGTAGTCGCCTGAGGGCGGGTTGGTAACCCCGCTTACCTGCAGAGAGATCTGGTCGCCCGCAAAAACCTCTTTCGGGGCGGTGATAGTCAGCAAGTTGTCGGTGAGGGACGAGGTAGATGACGACGCCTTTACCGAAGAGGGGGCCACATTGCCTGAGCCGCTCGGGTGAGTCGTGTCCGCGACACTTGCGGACACACCAGCGAAGGATGTGCCTGCCGGTGCCACCAACGTGATCGTGCCTCCGGCCGGGATGGGTGAGTCGGCCTTGAAACCGATTACGTACCTCACCCCGCTAGCCCCGGCCGCGGGCTGAGAAAGTGAAATAGTTGAACCGGAAACCGATGTCCCTATCTGGAGGCTTGCCGTGACTGGCGTCGCCGTGCTCGGCGCCGCCGCGCTGATCGTATCGGTCTGGGGGCTCGAAGGGTTGTGCACACCGGTCGCCGTTACAGACAGTTCGTCGCCCGAGGCGACCGCAGTGGAAAGCTTGAGGGTCACCGACTGTCCTGTGCTGGATGAGCCGACGCCAGCGACGCTTACCGACGAAGGCGTGCTCGAAGCTGTCGCCGTAAGGACGGTCACCTTGTAGGCCGATGCCGACGTAGGGAAACCGACGTCGTCGCTCGTACCCGAGCTGGCGGTAGAAGCGATCGATATGAGGCTCCCAGCGGGCAGAGAAGACGCGGATTTGAAAGCTCCGATGGTGTAAGTGGACGAACCGCCGACGAGCGCCGGGCTGGCCGCGGGGCTGAACGTCAGAGGCGCGGCCGGCGTTATTTGGTAGTTCGCCGTGCTCGCGGGCCCTGGGTTGGCCGATGTTGAGACCTCCAGGTTGTACGTGCCCGGCTTGGGAGGGTTGGTCACACCCGAAATGCGGACCGACACAGAGCTCCCCGCTGCCAGCGCGGCCGAAAGTCCCACCGTCACGGCGTGAGCACTGGGGGCCAACACCGAGCTCGAAACGGCCTGGTCGCCAAGCGAGCTTGTGCCGTCGACGATGTAGTAGTCGCTCAGCGCGCTCGGGAACACTGTCGAGGCGCTCGGGTCGGCGACGGTGATCGTAGCCCCCTTTGCGAGGGCGCTCGGCGTCGTGAAGCCGACGTTGTAAAGTGCACTGGCACCGGAGCCAGAGGGCATAGCAAACACCGTTGCGCTGGAGACCGAGCCGTTGCCGATCTGGTAGGTTTCGGTCACCACGGCTCCTTGGGCTGCGGCCAGCTGGTGCCCCGGTACCAGCGGCACGGCGATCGGCAATAAAACCGCAGCTACCCCCCTGCCCACGGCGCGCAGTTTTCTCTTCAGCATCAATTGAACCTCCCGAGTAATACTTCGCTTACTAGTACTCAAGATTGTACCCATTGCTATTGGGGCATAAAGACAGACGAAATACCCTCACAAAGCCCTCACACGTCGCGCACGGAATCGTTGCCTGATCGTTAGAAGGCCGACTATCGGTTCAACTCCCAAAGCCCGGATAATCGCGTCGCGTGAGCGGCCCCGCTACGAGCTTGCCGTCTTCGTTGGGCACTTGGGCTGCTTGGCCACCGACGAGAAAGACAACGCCTGTTACACCCTTGAACGCCGTGAGAGTGAAGACGACTTGCGCGGCAGCGACGGTTTGGTCCTGGCCTCCGAGGTTCTCAAACGACACCGGAAGGTCGACAGTGGCGACTCCTCGGTGCAGGAGGCCAGCCGTCAGCGGGCCCACGGACGACGCCGGGCTCACCAGGCCGCGGGCGGACTCGGCTGCGGTCGGGCCCTGCGCGAGCGCGTTCAGGGCTGCGCCCATGGTGGCAGGCCAGGCGACGCTAGCCTCGACCGCCACCAGGCGCTCGTTGCTCCCCTCCAAGTAGATAGTCACGGAGGTGACGCCAAGGCCAGGCAGGGAGGTGCTGGTCGTCGGCAAAGCGCTGAAGAGCCCCTGTGGGGCGGATTTCGGGTCAAGAGCCTCAGGAGCGCTCTGAGCGCCCAGGCCGCACCCGGAGAGCCCACCAGCAGCCGCCGCGAGGGCAACCGCCGCTCCGAGAGCTCGTCTTATCCGCTTTCGCGCGCGCAATGAGCCCTCATACCATTACAGATCGGCCCACGAAGGTTGCGCGAGCGGCGGAGCGGGCATGTCGTCCCGGGCCATGGCCGGTAGATGGACGATGAACCGGGCACCACCCCCAGGTCGGTCGGTCACCTCCACTGTCCCGTGGTGCGCCTTGACATGTTCGGCCACCAGGGCGAGGCCGAGCCCGGTCCCTGAACTACCCCCCCGCCGCCCCGCCGCCGCACCCCGGTAGAAGCGCTCGAAGACAGCTCCGCGCTCGGCTAGCCGGACCCCCGGGCCAGCGTCGTCGACGATGACCAGTGCCTCGTCCCCACGTCGCTCAACGAGGACGCATAGCGCGCCGCCGGCGTGGGCCCGGGCATTGTCCAAGAGGTTGACCAGGACGCGCTGGAGCCGGCGGCGGTCACACAGCGCCCAGAGGTCCTCGGCGGCTGGGCGCACGCTGACGGGCACGGCCCCAGCTGTGTAAGTAGCGACCGTGTTGGCGACCAGGTCGTCGAGGGCGACCTCTTCGAGGTCCATGTTGGCGGCACCGGCGTCGAAGCGGGACATTTCAAGCAGGTCCTGCACCATGGCTGAAAACCGTCCGATTTCGGTGCCCAGCAGTTCGAGGGCCTTCTTGCCTTCCGGCGGGAGGTGCTCCTCCGAGCCGCGGAGCAGTTCGAGGCTTGCTTGAACGGTAGTGAGCGGGGACCTCAGCTCGTGGCTGACGTCGGAGGCGAAACGAGCGTCCCGCTTCATCCTCTCCTCGAGCGCCTCGACCATCTCATTGAAAGACCTAGCCAGTACGGCCAGGTCTGGGTCATCGGCGGGCGGGAGGCGTTGGTCCAGCGCGCCCTTGGCGATGGCGGCGGCGACTTCGGTGATCCTGCTGAGAGGGCGCACGACGCGGCCGCTTGCCCATCTACCGATCAGCAACCCCCCCGCCGTCGTGGCGAGAGAGCAGCCGAGGAGGACGCCGGCGAGAAGGTCGAGCGTGCGAGCCAGCTCGCTCAACGAGTGCACCTCGAAGTAGTCGGCGTCGAGGGCCCGGAGAGGCACGCCCACAGCGACGGCCGGCTGGCCTTGGACGATGACCCGCTGTCGCGCGGGGGCGCCCCGGTTGACGATTTGGATGAGCGCGGGTGGCAGGCCCGCCGGCGGCAAGGCGCGCGTTGCGCCTCCCACCGCCACCGATGCTGAGTACCACTTCTCGCCCTGGTAGAAGAGGGCGAGCGTGCCCTGCGCACTGGTCAACGAAGAGAGGATGTCTTCCACGTTTGTGCCCGCATTGGCCAGGTCCCGCTTGACCACGAGCGCGTTCAAGTACGTGCTTGTGACGGCTGTATTTTCGGCGCGAGCGAGCAAGTAGTGGTGCACGAGGACGTACGTGGTGACTGCCAAGGCGCCCGAAAGGGCGGCGGCGGCAGCAGCGAACGCAGCTGTGACCCTGGAGCGCAGCCCGAAACGATGCTGCGCTCCCCGGGATGCTTTCGCAGGTCTCTTCATGGTGGTTGGAGCTTGTAGCCAAGCCCCCTTACCGTGAGAACAAGTTGTGGGTTGGAAGGGTCGGCTTCGATTTTCGACCTGAGCCGGCCCACGTGGACGTCCACCAAGCGAGTGTCCCCGAAATAGTCGTACCCCCACACTCGGCTGAGCAACTGCGGCCTGCTCAATACCCATCCCGGCCTCGCGGCGAGCTCGCAGAGGAGCTTGAACTCCGTCCTCGTGAGAGGGACCTCGGCTCCAGTTTTGCGGACGGTGCACGCCTCGGGGCTGATCTCCAGTTCCCCGATCACAAGGGCCGCCCCATCGCGGGGACTGAGCTGGGCCCGGCGCATCAACGCCCGCACCCGGGCAGAAAGCTCCTTCGCCATGACCGGCTTGGTCAAATAGTCGTCTGCCCCAGCCTCCAGCCCTGCGACGACGTCATGGGTATCGGTACGTGCCGACACGATGATCACGGGCACATCGCTGGAGTGGCGGAGCTGGCGCGTCACCTCGAAGCCGTCGACCCCCGGCAGCAGGAGGTCCACTAGGACCACGTCGGCGCGCCGCGCGTTGAAGCTGTCCAAACCCTCCTCTCCGCAAGCCGCTTCGGAAACGGCGTAGCCCTCCTGGCGCAGGACCATGCCCAGGGAGGCCCGGATGTTGGCGTCATCGTCGATCAGCAGGATGTGTGTCGCCATCTACACGTCCTTACCCCAACAGGCGCCGAAAAGCTCGGGGCAATCATCCTGGCGCGGCGAGCAGAGGTGCAATGACCAACGAGGCTGGCTGTTACAAGAGTGTTACATGTTCTCGCTCTAACCTTCACATTGACCGAGCAGCATAGGAGCCGTCGCCACCTGACGAAGGAGCTGAAATGGAAGTGGCACGCCAACACGTCCTCCCCTCTGCAGCCGCCTGAGCGTCCCAGGCATACGAAGGCGGTGTGCAAGGCGTGGGCCCTATGGACAATGACTGTTCGGTCAACGGCGAGATCGCAGCTGACGCGGGAAGCTCTTGGACCGCTAAGGCACGCTGCCGAGATCTCCCGCCCGCGATTTTCTTTCCGAGCGACGGGCTCGGGGTCACAGTCGCCTGCCGGTACTGTGCAGAGTGCCCGGTCAGAGAACCGTGCTTGGAATACGCCCTTCAGCACCGGATCGAGCACGGCGTTTGGGGAGGTGCCTCCGAGCGCGAGCGAGGACGTATCGCTCGTGGCCGCCGTGCCAGCGCTATTGCCAACAGTTTGACGTCCTAGACGAGCACCGGGCACGAGGGGCACGTTTTGCCGAGGCAGAGGGCCGGCCCATCCGTTGTCCGCCGAGCGAGCAAAACGCAGGAGCAGGGCCGCTCTTAGCTGATCGTTACCTGGGGGGTGCGGCCGAGGACGTTCCCGTTGGCATCGAGGGCGTCTGCATCAAAGTAGACCGCCCCGTCACCGATGAGGTCGATGACGGTCTCAAAGCCGATCTTTGCGCCAGTGACCAGAGGTGAGAGCGCGGTCGGTGACGGACCACCGTTGACCCTCCAGGCAACCACCTCTGTAGCCCCGTTCCAGCTCACCCAGGCGGTGAAATGCCCGGCGACGGCGGCCGGCCTGACCACGAGAGCCATTTCGCTCTGGGGCGGGTTGCCCACCCAGTCGAACAGAAAGCTCCTGTAGCTCGCCGCCCCATCGGGGAAGCGCCCGTCGAGGACCAGCGGCGCAGCGAGCGTGCCGTACGAAGACGGGGCGTAGACACTGAAATATGGCCGGTAACCCCAGCCGACGACGTGGCTGCCATCATCCAAAAGCTGGCAATTACCTTGGCTGGGGGTGTTCATTTCGCCGTCAGTGTGGAGAAAGCGGTGCTGCAAGGTTGCGGTCTTGGCGACCATGTCCAAGTCGAGGACCTTGCCCGAAGCCCACTGCTCAGGACAAGGAGCGCTCGCGTCGTCAAAGAGGCTCAGGCCTGAGCCGTCCGCGAGCGCGCGGGCGTCATGCTGGTAATAGAAAGAAGCTCCCGGCCCCATGGAGAAATCGCTCTGTTTGCCACCGAGACGCCAGACGACACGGTCAGCTTGCCTGTCCACAAGGTACACCGCTGAGGTGTTCCTCGACGAGATGAGCAGGTTCCTTTCAGGGCCAGGCCACAGGTCGATCGAATTGATGTGGAAGTAGTCGAAGTAGCTGTGGCCGGCTCGGGCGTACGACAGGTCGAGCCCGACCTCGGGGTAGCACGCCCAGTCGAAGACAAGGTCGTTGGTGGCGATGTCGACTTCTTGGGCGTGGCCGATGAAAACGGCTACGTCGTCGTACCGGAGGGAAGCATCGTCGTACGCGGTGTGGAGGGCGGTGCCTTCCGGGGTGATTATGAACTCATGGAGGTCGCAGGGGTAACCGGTGCTGACGACCTGGCCGACCTGTTGATAGGTGTCGTCAGCGAGGACGTAGTAGCCGACACCGTGGGCGTCGATCACTGAGCCCTGGAACCACGTCAAGGTCGGCTTGCCGTTGTACATCTGCACGCGGAAGTTGAAGGGGACCTCGTTCCCGCCCGGTAGCGGCTTGAACCACACGAGGTCTCCCGAGGTCTCCAGGATCATCAGCCCAGGTGTCGCCCCCGAGGGGAACGGGCGCTCCCGCTCGTCCCCCGGGTTGGCCGCCAGTGGGTTCTTGGGGGCGCAGAAGATGTAGCCGGGCGTGGGCCCGAGCGCGAGGAACTGCGGAGTTGCGCTGACCGAAATACCGACCGGGGTGAGGTCAGGGCGGGTGACGTACCTGGAGAAATTGGGTGGCCTGAGGGGTTCAGTACCGACCTCGTTGGGCGCAGGTCCCGGAGCCTCGTCCCGCGGCCTGTGGTGGGATGAAATGAGGCGGCGCGCAGACCGGGCTCCGAGCCCCAGGCCGAGACCGGCCTTGATGCCGCCGACAAGCAACGAACGCCGGTCGACCCGGCCACCTTCTTCCATCCGGCCCGCCTTTCAAACCCCGGTACTGCCAGCCACTCCGTTCTGTCTAGCCGGTAAGCGCTCGATTGTGTGCTCGGCAGGTGCCGGCTCACGAGCGCGTGCCCTCGCGGTGCCTCACTGAGCGGCGTTGGCCCGCCGACGACGGTGCCAACGCCGCTGAGGGCCCGGTGAAACGTGCTTGGGCCCTACCAGCAGAAAACATTTACCAGTTTGGTACAAATCCCTCAGCCTTTCTTCACGAAAAGTGGGGAGCGTCCTACCGGGCACAACGCCGGGACAAAAAGGACGTGGACTGATGACCACACGTAGGCAGTTCTTGGGCTTTAGTGCAGGTGCGGCTGCAGGGCTGGTCGGGCTGGGCCCGAGGCGATTTTTCGAAAGTGGGCTCGAAGCTGTGCTTGCTCCCACCGGTCGCGCTCCCAATTCTGCTGCACGAGGGCAGCTGACGGGCGCCACGACTTCGCCCACTGCTGAGGTCAACCAGTTCTTTAGCCGCCCTGACTTGCACCCGCCGCGCATTAGCGCCGTGGGGGTAGCGAGTTCTTTCACCCTGGGCGGCTCCAGCGGGCGCTTTTTGCTGATCACCCCCAACCGCTCGAAGGGGGCCGCAGCCGGCGGGCAATCGGGGCTGATGATCCTTGACGGCGACGCCCGTATGCGCTGGTTCCTCCCCACCGAGAACGCCCCTTTCGACCTGCAATGCCAGTTCTACAAAGGCAAGCAGGTGTTCACCTGGTGGCAGGGCGGGGTCACCAACGGCACGGGGGCCGGAGAAGCGGTCCTGGCCGACATGTCGTTCAACCAAATAGCGCGGCTCACCCAGTCTGGCGGGCTTACGCCCGACCTTCACGAGCTCACCTTGACCAACGAAGGTACCGCCCTCATGACTTCCTACCACACCGAGGCCGCCGACCTGTCTAGCGTTGGCGGCCCGACGAAGGGTTACGTGCTGGCTTCGTCCGCCATGGAGGTGGACGTAGCCACGGGCAAGCTGGCCTGGAGCTGGGAGAGCCTCGACCACGTCCCCATCTCGGCGACGTACCAAAAGTTCAGCGGCGGCACCGAGCAGGACCCGTTCGATTACTTCCATATCAACTCGATAGCTGTTGCGCCTGACGGGGAGCTGATCATCTCGTCCCGGAACACTTGGTGCATCTACAAGGTCTCCCGCACTACCGGCGAGGTGATATGGCGTCTCAACGGGAAATCCTCGGATTTCGCCATGGGCGAGGGGACTCCTTTTTACTGGCAGCACCATGCCCGCCCCCACGGCAACGGTGTGCTCAGCGTTTTCGACGATGGGGCCGCCCCAGCCGAAGAGACTGTCTCGCGGGGGCTGGTCCTGAAACTTGACGAGACGGCCATGACCTGCACGCTCGAGCGCGCGGTGTCCCACCCAGGCGTGCTCGCCGTGGCTGAGGGGAGCGTGCAGCTCCTGAACGA
>Ga0335074_10000509_pt1 | contig 55672 bp, 54 predicted proteins | sample Lox_Sample_23_FD_206715 | JGI IMG/M metagenome (GOLD analysis project Ga0335074, IMG submission 206715) | Soil microbial communities from Loxahatchee National Wildlife Refuge, Florida, United States - Lox_Sample_2.3 | ecosystem: Environmental > Terrestrial > Soil > Wetlands | place: USA...
GGAGGAGCGAGGTGAAGGCGTCCCGGGAGGAGGAGGCATCGGCGGCGCTTTTTGCGCGAGCCTGGGAGCTTTCGTGAACTTTCCCTGACACGTGCAGCATTTTTGCGTGGAGCAGGTTGGCTTCGGAATACTTGCTGAAGAAATTGCGCCACGTGCCGCCGCGAAGAAACGGGAGCGCCTCGGGGCGCGACTGGAATTCCTGCAAGAGATTGTGATAGCGGATGCGCGCGGGCGTAGGAAGCGCCCACTCCATCATTTCGGTGTAAGAGGCGGTGGGAAGATCGGCGCGGCCTTGCGCGGGGCGGGAGGCGATGGCCATGCTGGGCGTGGCCATTTCGAGCCAGTCGCCGCTGTTTTCGAGGGCGGTGAAGAAATTCGTAAGCCAGCCATCGTCGTAGCAATGCTTGTGCGTTTCCGGCCAGGAGCCGAGCTTTTCGAGGTCGTCACCCATGGCCGCGAGGCCGCCAGGATGCTTCTTCATGGACTCGTAAAGAAAACCGGTGGTGGCGCCTGGCTCGCGAAATGGAATCGTGTAGCGCAGAGTTTTGAGGCCGGGAAAAAGCTTCACGACGTGGCCCATGTTTTCGGCGGTGTAGTAGCCGAACATCTGCTCGCTCTCGAAACCGGCACCAAGGAAATGGTTGTCGTCGACTAAAGTGTATTCGACGCCGGCCTGCGCGAGCGAAGAGGGAAGCTGAGGTTCCCAAACGCGCTCGGTGAGCCAAGCACCGCCGGGACGCTTGCCGAAATGCTTTTCGACGTAATCGGCGAGGCGGATGAGCTGTTCGTGGCAGTCGCGATCGGGAATAGCGATAAGGACGGGCTCGTAAAAACCGCCGCCGACGATTTCCACCTGGCCGCGATCGGAGAGAGCGCGCAGCTTGTCGAAGTATTCGGGGTGCGCGGCTTCGATCCATTCGAGAAGGGGGCCGGAATAATGCAGGCCGATGCGGATGGCGGGATGCTGCGAGAGGACTTCGATAAAAGGCAGGTAGGCGTCTTGATAAGCGCGTTCGATTACGTCGTCGAAATTCCCGACCGGCTGGTGCGCGTGCAGGAGCAGGACTAACTGGAATTTGGCCACAAGATTCCTCAGAGCCGCTTTCCAGCATAACCCGGTTTGACAAAAAACGTATGGCCTCCGAAGGAGTAAATTTAGGAATACGATTTCAACGGGAATGAAAACGGCGGCCGGGCCAGCCGCCGTTCAAAGAGACTAAGAATCAGGGATGCGCCGGATTATTTCTTGTAATACTTGGCGTTTTCGGCCGCGTAAGACGACCACTTTTCGGGCAGGTCTTCCATGGCGAAAATGGCGGTTACGGGGCAAACGGGAACGCAGGCGCCGCAGTCGATGCATTCATCGGGATTGATGGAAAGAAACTTGGCCGACTCGAAGTCGGGCTCATCTTTACGGGGGTGAATGCAATCCACCGGGCACACGTCAACGCAGGCCGAGTCTTTGGTTCCGATGCAAGGTTCAGCGATTACATATGCCATCAAACTATCTCCTGAATGAAGGGCTGTCGCAATGGCGTTGCGGGTGCTGACCGGTCACACGATTGCTAAACTTTTTTATATCACCAAAGATAAAGGCATTCAAGCCCGTGAGTAGAGATGAACGGAAACAGCCGCGTCTGGCGGCGGCCAATCACAAAAACGGCGTTCGGATATAGAATCGCGGCATGCAAATGTGGTTTGCTCGCGGCAGCGGCGTCACGCTACGCGAGCAGCTCGTGACGCAGGTGATTTTGGGCATCCTGAGCGGGGACCTCGCGCCGGGCCAGCGGTTGCCGAGCACGCGCGAGCTTGCGCGCCGATTCCGGCTGCACCCGAATACCGCGAGCGCGGGATATAAGCAGCTTGAACGCGAAGAGTGGGTAGAATTCCGGCGCGGGAGCGGAGTATACGTGCACGCCTCGAAGCCGCAAGCTGCTCTGGCGCCGACGCTTGCGCTCGATCAGTTGATTGCGGAGTTGTTTCGCTCTGCGAGAGGGCTAAGTTTGCCGCTCGCGATTGTGCGCTCTCGCTTGAGCCATTGGATCGATTTGCAGCCGCCGGACCATTTTCTGCTCATTGAGCCCAACGAAGAGCTGCGGCGAATTCTTTTATCGGAAATCGGGCGTGTGGTGACTCTGCCGGTCAAGGGAATACATCCCGAGCATCCGGACCTTGCGCATGCAGTTGAAAGCTGCATTCCGGCTGCGTTGCCGAGCCAAGCGAAGGCTATCGGCCCCGCACTTCGACGCGGGGCGGATCCCCTCATCTTGCGAGTGAATTCGGTCCCGAAGTCGCTGGCGCCCTGGCTGCCCGCTCCGACGGGCTCGCTGGTTGGCGTAGCGTCACGTTGGCCGGGGTTCCTGAAACTTGGACGAAATGTTCTCGCAGCGGCAGGTTTTACGCCCGAGGGCCTTCTCATCCGCGATGCACGAAAACCAGGGTGGCAACGTGGATTAAGCGAAACCGCGGCAGTAGCATGCGACTCAGTTACGGCGGGTGAACTGCCGAAGGGTGCCCGGGCGATCATATTTCCGCTGCTGTCCGAAGCGGCGGTGAACGACCTTCGGCGCTATGACGAATTTGTCCGAACCCCGCTGCTTTTCCCCCAGGCCAATTCCTAAGGAGACGGCCGTGTCTCCCATTTTGTGACACCTTCGAAAGTGCCACACGAGGCGGCGACTGCATAATGGGGCCGGTTTACAGTAGCGGCCGCTCAGAAAGGAGCCGCGCCATGCGCCACGCTGTCATAACCCTGCTAGCTGCTCTAATGCTTTCTCCAGTCCTTACGGCCAAGGACAAAAGCGACTGGAGAAATGTGGAGAAGCTCAAGCCGGGGACATCAGTTGTGGTCGAGTATTGGAATGGGAGCCGGGTCCGAGGCCGGATCGAATCGGTGGATGATTCCGAACTCGTGCTTGTCCCACGTTATCCGAACCCGCATCCGGGTCTGGTTCGGCCGGTTGATCGCACTGCCATCTGGAAGATAGTCCGGTCAGGCAAGAGGCAAAAATTGCCCGATATGGGAAAGTGCGCAGTTATAGGGTCGGTGGTGCTTGGCGCAGGCTTGGCGATCGAGGCGGGCATAGACTCAGGTACCAGCGTGGGGACTCTATTGGGCGGTAGTATCGGGGCATTAGGAGGTTACGGATTTGGCCCGGCGGCGTGCGGGTTGGCCGTGATGGTGAGCCTGCCGTTTACGCTCCGGGTGCCAAAGCTGGTGTATCAGGATATCGGCCCCAAGCCTTTGCCGGCGGTAAGCCCCTGATTCCGCCGATTTGCCGGAGCCGCGCAAATCCTTTATAATCGCAGAGAATTTTCAAGGGGCGTTGTCTGCCGTTCTGACGTTGTCATGACCGATCTAGCCGAAAAAATTAAGAAAAAGCTCAAGGACGAAATCGCGGCCCTCGAGCACGAATTGCACGACGAGCTGCCCAAGGAGATCAAGGTGGCGCGGGCGCATGGCGATCTTTCTGAGAACGCGGAATACAAGTACGCGAAGGAGCGCCAAGGATACGTTGCCGCGCGATTGGGCCAGCTGCACAAGCGCATGGCCGACCTTTCGATGTTGAACTTGAACAATCTGCCGAAGGATCGCGCGGCCTACGGCTCGCGGATCATCGTGCTCGATGTGGCGAAATCGGCGCGTATTACATACAAGCTTGTGACCGTAGAAGAGGCGGATGTGGCGAAAGGCATGATTTCCACGACGTCGCCGATCGGTAAGGCGCTGCTGGGCAAGAAGGTGGGCGACGAAGTGACCGTCACCACCCCCGCGGGTGTGAAGGAATACGAGGTCGTCGAGCTGGCGACCATTTATGACGAAGATTAGGTTCGAAGAGTTCTCCGTATGTTGACACGCGCTCTGGGCCGCTACCTTTCCTGGCCGATCGAACGAGTAGCGTGGCTGCTCGCCAAGACCGGCATCCCTCCCAACGTCATCACGTGGTCAGCGCTGGTGATCAACCTGTGGGCGGCGGTGCTTTTCGCGGCGGGGCGATTCCCGGCGGGCGCAGGGCTGATGATGCTGGCGGGTTTGGGCGATCTGCTGGACGGTCCGGTGGCGCGGCGGCAGAATCGGGTGTCGCTTTTCGGCGGATTCCTGGAGTCGATCCTCGACCGCTACGCCGACCTGATGGTTTTCCTCGGAATCCTGGTTTATTACGTGAGCGTCAACCGGTTTTTGTACGTGGTGCTGGCCAGCATCGCGATGGCCGGCGCCGTGATGGTGAGCTACGCGAAAGCGCGGGCGGAGTCGTTGGTCACGGTGGGCGAGGTGGGGTTTTGGGAGCGGCCTGAGCGGCTGGTGCTGATGATCATCGGCGGGCTGACGAACCGCATGGCGCTGGTGCTTTGGATTATTGCGATTGGCGCGAATGTGACCGTGATCCATCGCATCCTGCGCACCTGGATGCAAACCAAATCTGAAAAAGCGGGCTCGAGCAGAATTCCGCAGGCGACGCGCCCGGTCGAGCAACCCCCGGCTCCCGTGCCGAATCTTCTCACGCGAACGGCGGGACGAGGCAGGTAGATGTGGAAGCTGGTTGGCGCGATCGGCCTGATCGTGATTTGCGCGGGGATCGACCTCTTATGGCAATCGCGGCGTGAACTAGTTTTTTGGACCGCTGCATTTGTGGGCACCTTCCGAGCGCTCCTGCGCCACCAGCAACCGCAACCTCTTTTACCGGCAGGCAGGGCAAGTGACGGCCGCCATCATGCTGCTCGCGTCTTCTTAGGAGCGGGGCTTGCATTTGTGGTTGGCCCGATCCTGCTTGCGCTCGGCGTTACGCTTCTCGTGCTTTACCCGAATCTATAGTCGAGGTGCGCGGTTTGCGGACCTCTCTCCGCAACGTTATAGAGATTCTGTTGGTGCTCGCGGTCTCCCGGGCGACTTGTTGCAATTGCCTCCCCTTAGAGTGAGCACTACAATACCGAAGCACAAAATTCAGATCCGGAGAAAAGCTATGCCGATACGCGATGCGTTGCTCGCAGAATTTGATCACGAGATGGCTACTACGCGGAAGTTTTTGGAACGCGTGCCTGAAGACAAACCCGCGTGGAAACCTCACGAGAAGTCGATGCCGCTGGGGCGGCTCGCGGCGCATGTGGCGGAGCTTCCCGGCTGGGCGGCTACGGCGCTGACGCAAGACAGCCTGGACATCAATCCGCCGGGCGGGCCGGGCTTTACGCCGGCACAGATGACGTCTCGCAAACAACTGCTGGAGCTTTTTGATGCGAGCGTGGCGAAGGCTCGCAAGGCGATATCCACGGTGTCGGACGAGGATTTGGGCAAGCCGTGGTCGCTATTGAACAGCGGCAGGGTGATTTTCACGCAGCCTCGTGGAGCGATTTTGCGGACGTTTGCCTTCAGCCATGTGATTCATCATCGCGCGCAGCTGGGCGTGTATCTGCGCATGAATAATATTGCCGTACCCGCGACGTACGGGCCGTCGGCGGACGAAGGCGGAAGGTAACGGTTCGTGGCAAAGCTCGCGGCGCGAAAAGACGTTGCACGAGGGGTAAAAGCGGTGATAGCGTGACCTCGACGGCGACAGGAGTTCCCGTGGTGGACGAGCAGACGGAACGCAGGGCCGCGCGGCGCTTTTCGATGATGCTGCCGGTCCGCCTGCGCTTTCCCGATGGGGACAGCTTCATCGAGAAAGACGGCGAGACTCGCGACGTGAGCTATCGCGGGCTTTACTTTCACACTGAGGCCGCGCCCGAGGCGGGCAGCTCGATCGAGTTTGTGCTGACGCTGCCGCAGCAGATCACGCTGGCGGGGGACGTCCACATTCGCTGCTACGGTCGCGTGCTGCGGGTGGAGGGCCAGGACGGCCGCCGGGGCGTGGCCGCGCGCATCGAGCGACACGAATTTCTTCCCGCTTCGCTTTAGCCTTTTCGGCCCGCGTGGCATTTCCCATTTACCAGCGCGCTTACAGATCGCTCTTTTTCCTCCGCTCCATTCCTGTATTCTTGTGATTCGCACGAAAACCGAGGAATTTGCGATGGCACGCCAAACGCTGCTGATCGACGCGGACGATACGCTCTGGGAAAACAATATTTTCTTCGAGAAGACGATCGAGCATTTTATCTCGCAGCTCGAACATCTCGGTTACACACGCGATTACGTGCGGCACATCCTCAATGAGACCGAGCGGCGCAATATTCGGCAGCATGGGTATGGCGTGCGGAGTTTTCGACGATCGCTGGAGGATACGTACCTGAAACTCGCGGGCAACGGTTCGCGGGGCGAAATCATGGACGAAATCCAGCGCATCGCCAACGAATTGGAGAACACGCCGCCGCACATCATGGACGGCGTGCCGGAAACGCTGGCCTACCTTGCGAAACACAACCGGTTGATTCTGCTCACGAAGGGCGAACCCGCGGAGCAGGCGGCGAAGGTGGAACGCTCTGGCCTGCAAACGTATTTCGACGCGATCGAGATCGTGATCGAAAAGGAAGCCTCGACTTACGAGCGGATGATCGAGCAATTCAAGATCGTGAAGTCGCACGGCTGGATGGTGGGCAACAGCCCGCGCAGCGACATCAATCCGGCGATGCGCTCGGGACTGAATGCGGTGTTCATTCCGCACGCGGCCACGTGGGAACTCGAGAAGTGCGAAATCGAAAACGGTGCGGGGAAACTGCTGATTCTTTCCGCGTTCCGCGAACTGCGCGCGCATTTTTAGGCTGACGCGCGCCCGCGTTTCGGAGCCCGGCTTTCTGCGGCCAAATTGTCCTTGGCGAGGAAGGCTTTGGCAGTTCGCATCCGCGGCCGCGCTCGATAAAATTTCCGCATGACAAACCAAGCGTTGTCTCTATCGAGTGCTTACCGGCAGGAGTTCGCCGATTTTGAAGGTGTGGCTTACCTGAATGCGGCACTGCAAGGGCCTATGCCGCTCGTCTCCGAGCGCGCGGCGGTTGAGGCGATCGAATGGAAGAAGCATCCGTATCGCTTGCCCGACAGCGCCTATTTCGATATTCCTGACCGCATCCGCGAAAGAATCGCGCGGCTGATCAATGCGCGGCCGGAAGAGATCGCGGTCACGACAGGCGCGAGTTCGGGGATGGCGTGCGTGGCCGCGGGCATCGACTGGAAGCCCGGCGACGAGGTGCTGATCGCGCGCGGCGAATTTCCCGCCCACTTCGCGACGTGGCTGCGTTATCAACAAGCGGGAAAGCTGCGCATGCGCGTGGTCGAGCCGCGCGGGCGGTTCATCAGCGCGGACGATTACATCGAGGCGATTGGACCGCGCACGCGCGTTGTCTCCGCCAGCCTCGTCCGTTTTGATAATGGCGCGATGCTCGACGCGGCACGCGTGGCGCGTGCCTGCGAGGCCGCAGGCGCGGCGCTGCTGCTGGACGTGACGCAGTGCGCGGGAGCGGTGAAGTTTGGCATTCGCGATCTGGGCGCGAGCATGGCCGTTTGCAGCGGGTATAAATGGCTGCTTGGCCCTTACGGGACGGGATTTTTCTGGATCGCCGGCGAGTGGATCGAGCGGCTGCCGCTGGGCGCCACATATTTCATGGCGCTGGAAGGCGCGCGCGATTTTCATAGCCTATCGTGCGGCGAATTTCGGGCCGAGCCGGGCGCACGGCGCTGGGATTCGGCCGAGACCGGCAACTTCACGAATTTGGCGGCGTTTGATGCGTCGCTGGCGCTTCTCGATCGCATCGGTGCAGAGGGTGTGCAGCAATATACCAATGCGCTGGTGGACGAGATCATCGGGGCGATGCCGCGCGACCGCTATGTGCTGGCTTCGCCGGAAGCGCGTGAGCGGCGCGGGCCGTACGTGTGCATTTCGGCCGTCAATCCGAGCGACACGCAGGCGGTTCACGAGAGGCTCCGCGCGGCGCAAGTGTCGGTGAGCTTGCGCGGGACGGCTTTGAGAATCGCGCCCTATATTTACAACACGCGGGAGGAAATAGCGCGGTTGATCGCCATTCTCAAGTCGTGAAGCGGCGGGGACACGCTCTTCTTGTTAAAGCGGCGTCAGGATAGAATGCGGCGATGCGAGTCCGCGTGCTCTTTTTCGGGCAACTGAAAGAGATTGTGGGAACGGCGGAAGAATCAGCCGAGCTTTCCGAGGGTGCGCGCGTCGAGGACGTCTTTGAGCGCTACAGTCGGCGATTTCCGAAATTCGCGGAGTTTCGGCCCTCGATTGCCGCTTCGCTGAATCAGGAGTACGCAGAGCCGAAGGCGGCCTTGGCGAATGGGGATGAAGTCGCGTTCCTGCCGCCCGTGAGCGGCGGCGAGGACGCGGATGGAGACATCTACCGGCTGGTGCGCGAACCGATCAATACACATGCAATCGCCGAGACCTTGAAAGCGCCGGACGACGGTGCGCTCGTCGTTTTCGACGGATTTGTGCGAAACAATTTCAAGGGCCAAAAGACGCTCTATCTGGAATATGAAGCGTACGAGCAGATGGCCTGGGCGAAGATTCGCGAAATCGGCGCGCAGATGAGGCAGAAGTTTGCCATACGGCGGCTGGCAATCGTGCACCGGCTGGGACGGCTGGAGATTGGGGAGACGAGCGTGGTGATCGCCGTGGCCTCGGCGCACCGCGCGGCGGCCTTCGATGCCTGCCGGTACGGCATCGACACGCTGAAGCGTACCGTTCCGATCTGGAAGAAGGAATTTTTCGAGGGCGGGGCGGTTTGGGCCGAGGGCGAGCCAGTTGAGCCCGTTCGCGAGGAAGCCATTTCCCGCCCCGGTGAATCTGAAGCGTAGATGATTACACCTTGGGCGAACGGGGCGACTGCGGCGAAAGGGTCGAGGTCCGCGGGGAAAAGCCTGGCGGCCGTGGCGGCGCTGGCTTGCGCGCTTGGCTTTGCTGCTCGCGTGAGCATTGCGCGCAGGCTCGGCTCGGCCGAATCCACTGCGCAAGCGGATGGTAAGTGGCATCCGTTTGGGTCGAAGGCGGGCGGCGATTCGCCGAGCGCCGCATCCCTGCCGGCCGCGCAAGGACCGGTGATCCGCTCGCAGTCGAACCTGGTGGACATCCTTACGAGCGTGATGGACAAGAATGGAAAGCCGGTCGTAGACCTGCCCGAAAGCGCGTTTTCCCTGTCGGAGGAAGGCGTCCCGCAAAAAATCGAGCGATTTGAGGCGCAGACGAGCCGTCCGGTGGACCTGGCGCTGATGATCGATTCGAGCGCCAGCGAGTACAAGGACCTGAAATTCGAGGAGGATGCCGCCGCGCATTTCATCAAGCAGGTGGTGCGGCCGGGTGATTCGCTGAGTGTGTTCGAGATTTCGGAGGCGGTCACGCAGATCGGCGAATTCTCGGATAACGCTTCGCGGCTCGAAGGAGATGTGCGCAGGATCGAGCCAGGCAGCGGGACGTCGATTTACGATGCGCTGGTGCTCGGGTCCGGTGCGCTGGGCCGGCGTCCGGAGGGGCGTCGCCGAGCTATCGTGATGCTCACGGATGCGGGCGAAACGACGAGCGGCGCTGACTTCGACGAAGCACGGCGCGCCGCGATTGCCTCCGGCGAGCTGATTTATACCATCGTGATTCGCGTGGTGAACAATGAGAACGGACGGAACACGGCGGGCGAGCACGCGTTGATAACGATCACGGACAGCACGGGCGGGGACATGTTTTTCCCGGACAGCATGAGCCAGATACCGGCGATGTTTGACGAGATCAACCGCGAGCTGAGGACGCAATATCTGCTGGGCTACTATCCTGATCCCGTCCCGCCGCCTGGCAGCGACCGCCACGTGGCGGTGAAGGTTGATGGTCCCTACACGCTCAGCTATCGCAAGGAATATTTCACTGCCAAATAATCAGCTCGCGGCTGACAACTCCCGCCAGCATTGGTAATCTCTTTCCGACGCGCTTTTGAAACGAACAATGAACGAATTCCTCGAACTGGCTCTGGAAGCAGCGGCTGAAGCCGCCACGATTATTCGGACCGGCGCCGAACAGCCGAAGCGGATCGAATATAAAGGCGATGTGGATCTCGTAACGGATACCGACCGGCGCTCCGAGGCTGCTATCGTGGCGCGGATCCGGAGGAAATTTCCTGATCATGCGATTGTTGCCGAAGAGGGCAGCCAGGGTGCTGCGCGCGGCGCAAGGTATACCTGGTACGTCGACCCGCTCGACGGCACGACGAATTTTGCCCACGGCTACCCGTGCTTCGCCTCTTCGATTGCATTGTATGAGGGAGAAACGCCCGTCGTCGGCGTTGTGGTGAATCCCATGTTGCAGGAAACTTTCAGCGCAGTTAGCGGCGAGGGGGCGCAGCTCAACGGCAAGGCGATTCGCGTCTCGACAATTCCCAAACTGAGCGCGAGTCTTGTCGCCACGGGTTTCCCGACGCACATGCGGCACAACAGCGCCAACATGGATTTTTACTGGGGATTTACGCTGCGCTCGCACGGGGTTCGGCGTGACGGTTCGGCGGCGCTTGACCTGTGCAGCGTGGCCTGCGGGAGGTTCGAGGGTTTCTGGGAATTCGGACTCAATTCGTGGGACACTGCGGCCGGCAGTCTGATCATTCAAGAGGCAGGCGGAAAAGTGACGTCGCTCGAGGGCGGCGAATATCCGCTGGGCGGTCCGACCATCCTCGCCTCGAATGCTCTGGTTCACGACGAAATGCGCGAGCTTTCCACGGAAATACTGGCGAAAGTCGCAGACAACAGTAAACCAGGCGCGATCGTGCGCTGAAGCAAGAGCACTACTCGCCCGAACCGCCCATTTTGCGCTTGCGATGGAGCTTCACGGCGGAAGTCCGAAGCGTCTCGGGCACATTCTTGTTCGTTGTGAGCTTCATCAGGTCGGTCGCGTTGAGCCGCTTCATCAGGTTCAGCGAAATATCGAGGGGCGTTTTGGGGTTCAGCGTAAGGTTTTTTGCGGTCACATAGTTCTTCATAAAGAGACGCGAGAGCGAAATCGTGCGAAGCACTTCCGCGGAAAGATTCGTCTGAGAGGCAAAAAGCTCCACTTCGGAATCGGTGAGCCGCGGAGACTGCAGCACGCAGCGCTGCACCAGCTTATTGGGATCGCGGATCAGGAACAGCCGCTCCTCGCGTCCGCCCTTTAGCGCGAGCGTCAAGCGCTGTACCACGTTCATTTTCGCGATTTTCTGAGTGAGCGTCTGGCGCCGAACAGGATCGGGCTCAACGTCGGCCGCGGCTTCGTCGATTTCAGTCTGAGAGAGGGCTCCCTTTTGCATTTCGTCCAAAAGGCCACGCTGTTCGGGCGTCGCCTTGTCCGTCTTTGAAACCTCCATCACGAGATGCGGATCCGAGCAAAACCGGGCAAGATTATCGAGGAGCGCCTGAATTCCCGCCGGAGTGAGATGCGCGGCTACGCGCGCGAGAGTTTCCGTAGGGCAAGCGTTGTTTTTGGCGAAGGCATCGGCGACGCCAGGCTTATCGGCATAATTTTCGGCGCAATAGGTGAAAAGACGCGCGTCGGCGTCAGGCCGCTCAAGCGCCGCTATGAGCGAGGGCAAAGGCACTGCCAGAAAGGCATTTTGCGCGCGTTCAGAAATGGCGGAGTCCGTGTCCGCGGTCAGCATCGCGAGGCACTCGGCGCGATCTTCGGCCGCCAGCGGCAGGCTTCCGGCGCAGAGCGCCAGCTTTTGCTCGGCGCGCACGTGCCCTGAGCGAAACGCTTCCCGTATTTCGGCGCTAATGGCTGCCTCCCGAAGGCGCTTCTGAAGGGATATTGGGCTGATTTAACGGCGGGGTAAATGGTACGGTTGGCGGCGATTTCTGTGATTGCGCGGCCCGGGCGCGAACCGCCGCGCGGTGATGCACGATGGCAAAAATCACGCCGAGCATAATGAGAACGACGATCGCCGCGCCCAGAATAACCGGCCGCAAATCGCGGGGCATTCCTCGAGCATGCACGTCAGACGATGCGGCGGATTGATTGAGGCCTTTTGTTTCCAGCGCATACTCGGCGACCATGTTCTCTTCATCGAGGCCCAGATAACGCGCCACCGAGCGGATAAATCCCCGGTTGAATGCCCCGCCGGGCAATCGGTCCCACTGTTCGCTTTCGAGGGCCTCCAGAAAACGCGGGCTGATGCGAGTGGCGGCGGAAATCTCTTCCAGGGTGACGCCGCGGAGTTCACGTTCTCTTTTGAGGTGTTCGCCGAAAGGTGTTGAGGGCATCCGCAGGGGCTCACGCGACAAGCGTCGTTAGAAATATAGAGGCGAGCCACAGGGGTGTCAATGCCGCGAAACACGAAAGAAACTAACGGCCCGAAAAAAAGAGCGAGTTCTCGCGCCGAAGACCCCTTGAGGGTTCATAGCCCCGCGCCCTGCCAACGCCAGCCCGGTTTGGCAGGCGTGGGGCTGTTTTACGTTTTGGCAATCCGGCGGGGAATCGCCGTTGCAGGGAGGGAAAAACGGGCCCTATAATGCGGATGGTTTGCGTTGCAGGCGTAGCGACGTGAGCGTTGAAGACCCCTCCATCCAAGCGATGCGGAAAGTGACAGAAGAGAAACCATTTGAAGGCGTGGAAAGGCGCCGCCAGCCGGGGCCTAGCTTCCCGTTTCATGGCGGCGACGGCGGCGAAATCACCGTTTTTCACGAGCTGGGGAAGGCTCTCACCTCGTCCCTGCAGCTTGACCAAGTGCTTCGCACGATCATGGAAAAGATCAACGAAGTCCTGCGGCCCGATACCTGGTCCCTGCTGCTGATGGATACGGACAAGCGGGAGCTCTATTTCCAGATCGCAACCGGCAAGGGTGCGGACCGGCTGAAAGACGTCCGCATCAAGGTGGGCCAAGGACTGGCGGGCTGGGTCGCGGAGACGGGCAAGGCCGTGGTCGTGCCGGACACGAGCCAGGATTCGCGTTTCTTCGCGCAGGTTGACTCGCGCACGAAGATGGAAACGCGATCCATCGTGGCCGTTCCTGTGCGCTTTCGCGAGCAGTGCCTCGGCGTGATCGAGCTGATCAATTGCATTGGCCCGGACGGCTTTTCAGCGCGCGACCTGGCGTTGCTCGAAGCGCTCGCTGATTACGCCGCAATCGCCATCGAAAACGCGCGCCACGTCCAGCGAATCCACGAGCTGACCATCACCGACGACTGCACGTCGCTCTACAATGCCCGCCACATGAACTTCATGCTGGACACGGAAATCTACCGCTCGCACCGCTACGCCTTCGAGTTTTCGCTGATCTTCATCGACCTGGACCATTTCAAGCAGATCAACGACACGCACGGCCACCTGATGGGATCGAAGCTGCTGGCCGAGATTGGCGCGGCGATCAAAGAGAAGTGCCGCTTGATCGATCTGGCGTTTCGCTACGGCGGCGATGAATTCGTGATCCTGCTGCCGCAAACCTCAAAGGAAAACGCGATGGGTGTCGCGCGCCGGTTGCATAAGCTGATTCGCGAGACGAAGTGGCTGAGCGATCCGGGGCTGAACGTCAACATCACGGCCAGCGTGGGCGTGGCGTCTTATCCCACCGATTCGCGCACCAAAGCTGAACTGCTGCATTTGGCAGACGACGCCATGTATCTGGTGAAGAACACCACGCGCGACTGCGTGGCCGTAGCTGGAGTGGGCCTCTTGGCAAAGCAGGAATAGTTGAAACTCGAGCCTCCGCCGCTCTGAATCCCAGCCCTTTACGCAAGACACGATTTCACGTAGTCGTAGCATTTTTTTACTTCGTCGACGGAAGTTCCCGTGCCGGGATAATCGCAATCGATGTTCGCGCGGACTTGCGTCTTTTTGCTCGCAAGGAACTGAAGGATTTCCTTCAAATGCGAATCGCCCTTGCCGAAAGGGACGCTCGGTCCCTTGAATTTGCAGTCCTTCAGGTGCACGTCGAGCAGATGCTCGTAATTGTCTTTCACGAATTGCAAGGGGTCCTCGCCGAGGTGCGTGAAATTGCCGACGTCCACGTCCATACGCAGGTAGGGGGAAATCGCGGGAAGCGAGGTGAGCATGTCCTCGTCTCCGGACGCGACCCCGACAATCATTTTGTGCTTTTCGGCAAAGGGCACAAGACGCTTGGCCATATCCAGGGACATTTGCGAGCTCAGGTTTTTTGCGCCCAGGGCCTTGGTGAACTCGAAGATGCGGTCGATCTGCGCATCGGTGATCTGCGGCGGTGGCGGCTCGGCGGGCGGCGCCGCAGCGGCGCCAGGCTGGCCTGGCGCGCTGCCGGGACCGCGGCCGCGTCCGCGGCCGAAGCCTCCGGCGCCGAAGCGCGGGTTATAGGTATAAATGTCGATGCCGGCGTCGTTGAATTTTTTGCGGATGTCTTTGAAATAGTCGAGCGAGACGGTGTCGCGCCATTTCATGATGTCCGGCTGCTCGGCGGCCGTCGGTTCCACCTGGGCCGACCAGAGCTCGACTTCGCCGACGCCGACTTGCTGGACGGCGGAGACGATGTCCGGGTAGCGCATCATGCGGAAGCTGAAGGTCTGCATGCCGATGTGCAGGCCGTCGATGACGGAGTGGAGCTTCGCCGCCAGCGCAGCCGATGCCAAGCCCGCGGATGCCAGCCCCGCCAAACCCAATTGGACGAATTGCCGCCGGGAAACGGCGCTTGAGTGGCTCATCGATTGTCCCCCTCGCTTGGGACATGCGCCCCTGGCTGCGGGCGCTAGTGGCCAGAGAGCTTACCACTCGCTGGGCCAAGATCAAAACTCAAGTGAAAAATCGCATTTTTTCTCGATTAGAATTTAGGTTGGTCCTTTCTTTTCAGTGAGATAAGTCGAATTCTAATCGCCCTTTCTCGATTAGAATCCAGCATTTGCATTTTTTCTCGTTTCATTGATTGGCTCGAATGACAGCGTGGGCGGAGGCGGCGTCGGCATGGATGTGGATGATTTTTCTTTCGGGTTCGACCCATTTGTTGGGGCCGCCGAGGCAGCAGTAGGCTTTGACGGCGCGAAGTATGGTGTTTCCCGAAATGGGCTTTTCGGCGCCTCGCTCAAGGATGCGTTCGAGAACGGCGCGGACGTTGTCGCGGCGCTTTTCGACGAGGCCGAAGGCTTTCATGTGGCGGTGGAGGGAGCTGTCGTCGACGTTGTGATGTCTTGCGATGCGGGAGAGTTTGACCCAGTCCTCGAATTCCTGTTCCATCTCTTCGCGGTCGGGATGGCGGCAGATTTGGCACTTTCTGGCGTGGCGTTCGAGGTGAGGCGGAAGTCCTTTGTTTTCAGCGTCGGCGCGGTGGGCGACCAAGGGAGGCGCCGGGAGCGGACGGCATTGCTCGGTCAGTTCGTTCATGATGAAACCTCGAAGACAAGTTTAACATAGGTTGACCGTATTGTCAATATGATCAGTACGTATAGTACTCGTCGCTGCGAGAGGCCTTGTTACAGGGAGCATTTGTGGCGCGTTTCGGGGCCTTATTTCGCGAAAAAGGACCGTATTCGAGAGCTCGGGCACATTTGTCACGCCTCAACGCCCTCGATGGAGGTGGGCTCCGCGCGAGCAGTGCCGGATAAACGGCAACAAAATTGCTGGCGAATAAAAGGCGAATTTGATATTTTGAGGAGGAAACTTGTTAAATTTTGTGCTGCCGGATAACATGCTGACGCCAATGACGAGCAAATCGCGTAAAAGGCGAAAGTCGCCCGACGGGGTCGCTACGAACAGCTTGGTTTTCAGCGCTCATCAAGGAACGAATGACGAACTGTTCCCCAGCATCCTGGGTTTGTACGTCCCGCCGGGCAGCACGGTTGCCGACATCACGTATGGTCGCGGTATTTTTTGGAAGGGCGTGCCCAAGGATCGTTACCGCTTGCTTGCCAGTGACCTGAAGACAGGGACCGATTCCCGAAGCCTACCATATGACAGCGGGACGTTGGATTGCGTCGTATTCGACCCTCCATATATGCACACTCCAGGCGGCACCGCGCACGTGAATCATCAGAATTATGAGAATTACTACGCAAACAACATTGCGGTAAGCGGCTCCGATAAGAAGTATCACGAGGCAGTTCTGGATTTGTACTTCAAAACGGCTCACGAGGCGAAGCGCGTCCTTAAGCCCGAAGGGATATTTATCGTAAAGTGCGGCGACGAGGTTTGCGCTAACCAGCAGCGCCTCACCCACGTTGAGCTGATCAACGATTTCGGCAGTCGGGGCTTCCTGGTTGAGGACCTTTTCGTTCTTCTGAGGAATAACCGCCCCGGAGTAAGCCGCATTCTTCGCCAAGTGCATGCGCGGAAGAATCATTCGTACTTCATCGTGTTCAGAAAATCCAAGATACGCCGCATGGCAGCGCGTCACAGCGCCGAGCTGTTCAACGGGCCAGCAGAAGCTGTGGCAACTCGCTCAGCGCATCGCCGAACGATTTGACGGCGACGGGGGTCGGGTTGGCGTCAGCGAGGTTTAGGTACGGTCTCGGCGGGTCCAGATAATACACCCGGGTCATTTCCGTAAGTCTTGCCTGAAAGAGTTGCAGCTGCCTGGGGACGCAAATCTCGATCACCTGCCCGGTCCGGCTGTCTCGCTTCGTTTCCGTCGCAACCACGAGAACGCCGCGGTATTGACCGGCGCCGAAAATGCGCTCTAGAACGAGCTGATGGACCCACGCCTGCACGGCACGTTCACGCGTTGAGACCTTAATCGGCAGATGCAGCTTCCGGCTGCGTGGCCCCGGATCGAAGAGGTAGTCGGTGGGAAGGTATGCTGGGTCATCTTCCGGTGATTCCGGAATCCGCACCCGCGTTCGCGGCGGGGTACCTACCCCTCGTGCGACAATGTGACCGATCAAAATCTCAAAGAATGTTGCCGAAGCCTTCCTTCCGATATCACTGATGTCGTAAGCTCCAAAGACACTGAAGGCAATTGAATATACCGCGCGAACAATATCCTCTGCGGTGTTGCTCGCCAGCCCCGCACGGAATGCACGCAATAAGCGCGCAAACTGACGCTCGTTGTCCTCGTACAAGGCCGCATTCACGGGCCTTGATTGCTGCGCACCACGAAAGCTGAAATAGCTCTTGCCCGTGTTGGACGTCAGAGCTATGCGTTCGCCACGCTGCAGCACTCCACGCGAGCGGGAGGCCATCTCTGAAATGAGTTCGGCGACGGGGACGCCGCCGAGAGCCTCGATGGCGGTGGCTTTCAGTTGTTCATATTGCCGGGCGAGTTGTTCCAACATGAAACCGAGATTGTACGTCAAATTCGGCCGGATTGGCGAAATGTGGAGCGCCCGGGAGAGTCCCGGGGGACGAATGCCGCGACTGACGGGACAGGTCCATTATTGGGTTTCACTTGAAATGGACGCATTGCGGGCATCAGAACCCACAGTGCGCGCAATGCAAACGGGAACACCCGACGAAATAGCGACGCCATACCCACCGACAGCGCAGCGACGAGGACCGCGGCGGACTGAGCGCCGGATAAGACGGGGAGAGTCGAGTCATGGATCGATCTTCAATGAGCGCCCTCACGCTTTGATGATCAGGGTCAGTTGCAGGGCGATATTGCCGCATTCACGCGGAGCAGGGCGGTTCGCGGCTTATCTAAGGCAGGGTGCGTTTATCTACAGCCGTATACGCTGAGTTCGGCGGATTCCCGCGCGGCGAGGGGATTTTGCTTGTCGGTTGCCGCGGCGAGCAAAATGCGAGCCTGGAGGCAATTTTTCTGACCGCCGTCGCCGCGTCCGTAGATATCCGCGAGCGCTATCTCAGCGTCAGAGCTTCCGGCTGTGACCGCGTCCCATAAGAGTTGAGCCGCTCTGGCCTTCGCTTCCGGAGTGCGCGCCTGATGGAGAGCCGACTGGGCGAGGAGAAACTCCGATTGACCGTTGCCATGGGCGCTGGACGCCTGGGAAGTCGATTGAAGCGCTGAAGATTGCGCCGAATCAGGCCGCGCAGTGGAAGAAGAGCTAACGTTCGAAGTTGCGTTCGAAGATGGCGGCGAATTTTTGGCGACGCCGAGAGCGGGCGCGGCTGTGCTGGCTGCGCTTGGGGGGGTTGCTGCCGCGGGAGAAGGATTGGGCGAAGAAACAGGCTGCTCGACCGGTCCGGGCTGGACCGAGCCGGGCTGGGCCGACGAAGATGCGGACTGAGTTGGCGGAAGCGCGGGCTGCGTCATCGCGTTCGCGCTGGGGAGCGATACGGCGGATTGCTGCGCGGGCTGACCGGAAATCTTTTCACCGAGGAAAACCAGAGAGTGACCGACTTGAACTCTAAAGAAAAAGGACAAAGCTGCGAGGACTGCGAGAAAAAGCAAGGCAACCGCGATGCGAGGGACGTGCTCCATAACCCGGTCGGACCAAGATTGACTCCAGTAAGTGTCTGCGCCAAATTCCAATGGCGTTCTCGTCGCCGGCGCCCATTGCCTGCTGAGTTCGTCGGCGAAGCCAGCGGGCAAAGATTGAGGAGCGTCGGGATGCTCAGGCTCGCGTCCTTTCGCTGGAGCCGCGGACTGGCTGTCCGGTTCGTGAGCGAGATGATCGGGCGAAGCTGAAGTGACGGCGGGCTGCTCGGGCTTGGGCCGCTCTTTCGCCGGAGGGGCCTGGAGCATGTCAACCAAGGCAGGCATCCAAGGTTTTTCCATTTTAGTGCTACCTCAAAACTTTCGTCCTTTTAGGATGCCGACGGGGTCCGAAAGGATGAACTTGGCGAGGGCGTCCTCGAACGCCTGCCACTCATCTTTCCGCATTCGGCCAACTTAAAGCAGGCAATGATGCTGCCAGGTTACCGCGTCGCGCTAAGGCTGTGCGGATTGTGAGGCTTAGGGGGGTGGAGGGGCGTTCAAACTTCAGGCTGCTTTTAATGAGAGTGTGAAATTCCTCCACTGGTTGCGAGTTCCTTGCCTACCGCGACGCACTGTGCAGAATTACAGTGTTTGGGGTACGGGGGCGCCGCGGAAAATTCTCAGGGCGTGTGCACAGATCGCAGAGGACCTGAGCTACATTTGACGCGAGGCGAGGCGTGGTGTTGATTTCTACGCAGAGGCTGATTTTAAGGACGTGGAAGAGTGAGGGCCTTGAGCCCTATGCCGAGATGAATGCGGATCCGGTGGTGCGGGAATTTTTTCCGTCTGTGCTTACGCGGGAGCAGAGCGAGGCCGAATTGCGTCACATTCGGGAGCGCTATGAGCGGGATGGATTCTGCTTGTTCGCGGCGGAATTAATCGCGGGTGGCGCGCTGGCGGGTTTTGTCGGGATGCAGAGGATGAGCTTCGAAATTCCGGGGGTCGAGCAGCCAGCGGTCGAGATTGGTTGGAGGTTGCGCAAGGAGTATTGGGGAAAGGGGCTGGCGACTGAAGGAGCGCGAGCGGTGGTTCGGTATGCGTTCGAGATGGCGGGGTTGAGGCGGCTCGTGGCGATAACGGTGCCGACGAATGTTCGTTCGCGGCGGGTGATGGAGAAGATCGGCATGCGGCATGTGGCGCAGCTGGACTTCGATCACCCGCGAATTGCGGAGGGGCATCCCTTGCGGCGGCACGTGGTGTATTTGATGGAGGCGTGAAGCAAGCAAGTAACGAAGCGGAGAAAGGCGACTGCGGATCCCTCCGCCCGAAAAGCAACGGCGGGCGTTCGGGATGACAAGTTTCGGCTGGCGCGGCGGGGCGGCGAAAAGCGCCATTACGGAGAATGCCCTCCAGGGAAAGGCGCTCTCGAAGGCGTGTTTTGCGGGTATAGAATGCGCAATGCGGTGGCCCGCGGATGCGTGCTTGGCCTCGGATGGGGCGGGAGCGGGGTTATGCTGCATCTTATTTAGGAACGGGGAGATGCGTTGAGGAACCGGGAAGCGGCACGGTATGCGCGGTGGTCAGCGATGGCGGCGGGAGCGATCGCGCTGGTGGTCTTCGGTTTTTACGCGGAGCGCACGCTTCGGGGTTATTTTGCGAGCCGGCACGGGCCGACGCTGGTGCCGGAGGCGGTGCAGCAGCAATCCGCGGGCGTTTCGTATTCGTTCAGCAATCAGAATGGGACGACGTTTACGATCCGGGCGTCGCACGCGACGGAATTCAAGCAGGGCGACCAGGCGTTGCTGCAGGACGTGTGGGTGACGATTTACGGGAAGAGGGGTGATCGCAACGACAACATTCATACGCGCGAGTGCAGTTATCAGCCCGCGGCGGGGAATGTGCAGTGTTCGGGGGAAGTCGAGATCGACATGCAGGGCGTGGGCGCGGCTCCGGGCGAAGCCGCGCAGCCGCTGCACGTGACGACGAGCGACGTGACGTTCAACAAGGAGACGGGCGCGGCTTCGACGCCGGCGCAGGTGGACCTGACGTTTGCGGGCGGGCAGGGGCACGGCGTGGGACTGGTTTACAGTTCGCAAAAGGCGACGATCACGCTGCAGAAGGATGTTTATTTTGAGATGGCGGCTTCGCAGAGAACGGGCGGGCTGCCGGTGAACGCGAGCGCGTCGAGCATGGTGCTGCATCGCGATGACCGGACGATCCAGTTGGGCGGGCCGGTGGCGATGAAGCAAGGCGAGCGACAACTGAACGCGCAGCAGGTCTCGGTGGTGCTCGATAAGCAGGGGCGCGCGCAGGAGATTGCGGCGGAGGGAAGCCCATCGCTGAGCGGAGATGAGAATGGGGCGAACTTTATGGTGACGGCGGCGAAGTTCGATGGGACGCTCGATCCTTCGGGAGCCGTGCAGCAGGTGACGGCGGATGGCGGCGTGAACGGGATGCGCAAGTCGGCGAACGGAGAGGATCGTTTTTCGGCGGAGCGGGTGGAGTTTGCGATGGCGCCGGGGCGGAATTTGGTGCAGCAGATGACGGCGATGGGCGACGTGACGGGCGAATCGAGCCGCGGCGGGAATGCGCGGGCGTTGAAGACGAGTGGATTGCAGATCAATTTCGCCGTGCCGCCGGCTGGGGCAAAGGGCACGTCGGCGGGCGTCGACAAACAGCAGATCGAGAGTGCGGAGACGCTGGGGCCGGCGACGATCGAGACAAGGTCGGCGGAGGGGACGATCGATTTGAAGGCGGCGAAGTTTGACGCGCAGTTTGGGGCGAATGGGAGGTTGGCGAAACTGCTGGGGTATTCCGGGGTTGAAATAGCGCGGAAGACGGGGAGCGGGGAGCCGGAGACGAGTTCGGCGGAGGAACTTGCAGCGACGTTTGGAGCGGACGGCGATTGGGCGAGCGTGGACGAGACCGGGAACGTGCGGCTGGCGCAGGACGGCGAGGTGGCAACGGCGAAGCATGCGCGATTTGCCCGGGAGCCGGACACACTGGCGCTGGATGGCGCGCCGGTGTTCAGCGATGGGATGAGCCGGACGTCGGCTGCGGCGGTGGTGATCAATCAGAAGACCGGCGAGATTCAGGCGACTGGGGGAGTGATATCGACCGAATTGGCGCAAGCGACGGGGAGGCATACGAATTCGCGGCAAGGAGCAGCCGCAAGCGGCATGTTGGGTGCTTTGGGCGAGGGCGATGCGCACATCGCGGGTGAGACGCTGACGGGGTCGATGACGAGCGGGGATGTGACGTTCAAGGGACATGCGCGGGTTTGGCAGGGGCAGGCCGTGCTCGATGCGGATCAGATTGAAGTTTCGCAAGATGAGGGCAAGCTGATTGCGATGGGGCATGTGATTGCGGCGTTCGCACAAGCGCCGGGCGAAGGGCCGCAACTGCCGAGCATGGGTGCGAAGACGAACGCTGGCAAGAGCGCGGCGGAGACGACGGTGTGGAATGTGGAGGCCGAGCAGCTTGCGTATTCAAACAAGGAGAGCATCGCGCGACTTTCGGGCGGGGTAAAAGCATGGTCTGAGCAGGGATCGCTGCAATCGCGGACGCTGGATGTATACCTTGCGCCGGGTGCATCGAATACGGGGAAGGCAATGGAGCTGAATCCCGCGGCGGCGTTTGGCGCCGGCGGGCTGGAGAGAGTGGTGGCGCAGGGCGATGTGATCGTGAGCCAGAACGGCATACACGGCTATGCCGAGCAGGCTGAGTACGACGCGGCGAAGGAAAGATTCACGCTTACCGGCGGTGAACCGAGAATTACAGACGGAGAGGGGAACACAACCACGGGCCATTCGTTGACCTATGATGTAGCGAGTGATACGATTTCGGTGGATTCTGCCGAGGGATCGCGCACGCTGACAAGGCACCGGGTTGAGAAATGAATCTGCATGGAAAAGCTTCAGGCTTCTGATCTGAAGAAGGCGTACCGGGGCCGTAGAGTTGTGGACAACGTCAGCCTGGAAATTCGCCAGGGCGAAGTGGTTGGACTGCTCGGGCCGAACGGCGCAGGAAAGACTACGACGTTCAACATACTGGTCGGCCTCGTACGGCCGGATTACGGTCGTGTGCTGCTGGATGACGAGGACATCACCGACCTCCCCATGTACCTCAGGGCCCGCAATGGCATCAGCTATCTTCCCCAAGAGCCCTCGGTCTTTCGCAAGCTGACGGCCGAAGAGAATCTGCAGGCAGTGCTGGAGACGCTTTCGCTGACGCCGGAACAGCGGCGCGAACGCGTGGAAGAATTATTGGCGCAAATGGGGCTGGACGGAGTGCGTTACAGCCAAGCGCACGTGCTTTCCGGGGGAGAGCGGCGACGGCTGGAAATTGCGCGGTCGCTGGTGCTTTCGCCGTCCTTTATTTTGCTGGATGAGCCGTTTTCGGGGATCGATCCCTTAACCGTGATCGATATCCAGAAGATAATCGCGGAATTGAGCGGGGCGGGCATTGGCGTTCTCATCACAGACCATAACGTGCAAGAGACGCTGGCCGTGACGAATCGGGCCTATATTATTAGTGAAGGGAAGATATTGGCGACAGGGACGCCAGCGGAAATATCGGCAAGCGCCGACGTGAGGCGCATCTATCTGGGAGAAGCATTCCGGCTGCATTAGGGCTGCGGCAATCATGAATTACCTCGCACCAAAACTTCATCTCCGGGTGGCGCAGAAGCAGATTCTGACGCCGGGACTGGTCCAGATGGTGAGCGTGTTGGCGCTCAACCGCTTGGAACTAAAGGAGATGATCAATCAGGAGATCATGGCGAATCCCGTGCTGGAGGAGCTGGAAGAGACGGGAGTGCAGGCTGAGAATTATACCGACGAGGCGTTTCTGAAGAAGGAAACGGAGAACGTGCCGGAGGGCGAAGGGGCGAACCCGTTTGACGAGTTCGATTTCGGGTCGTTTTTTACGCAGTACCTGGATACGGGCGCCGAGCGCATAGCCAGCAGCGAGCACGAAGAGATTGAAAGGCCCAGCTTCGACAAGTTCCTTTCCTCGCCTTCCAGCCTTGCGGATCACCTGACGTGGCAACTGAGCGTGGCAATTTGTTCGGAGACGGTGCGCAAAATCGCCGAGTCGATCATCGGGAATCTGGATGAGAACGGGTATCTGACGGCGACGCTGGATGAGATCGCGGCTTCGGGGAACTACTCGACGGAGGATGTGGAAGAAGCGTTGACCATGGTGCAGGAGTTCGATCCGCCGGGGATCGCGGCGCGGGACCTGGAGGAATGCCTGCTGTTGCAACTGAAGATAGTGGATCCGCAGAACACGCTGGCGCAGCAGATCGTGAAGGAACATTTGAAGCTGCTGCAGAGCAGCCAGCTGAAGGAAGTTTCGCGGGCAGTGAACCGTCCGGTGGAGCTGGTGAAGCGGGCGGTGGACGTGATCAAGCGGCTCGATCCGCGGCCGGGGTCGCGTTACAACAAGACGGAGCCCAGACTGGTCGAGCCGGATGTGCAGTTCCGGAAGGAAGAGGGCGAGTGGCAGGTATTCATGAACGACGATGACGTGCCGCAATTACGCCTGAATCCGACGTACCGGCGGTTACTTTCGCGGGAAGCCGCGGACCGGGACGTGCGGAATTATGTGAAAGAGCGGTTTACGGCTGCGATCCAGTTGATGAAGAACATCGAGCAACGGAAGCACACGATCCAGCGGGTGTGCCAATCGATTTTGCGCCGGCAATCGGATTTTCTGGACTACGGGCCCGATCACCTGAAGCCGATGATGATCAAGGAAGTGGCAGAAGAAGTGGGCGTGCATCCTTCGACAGTGAGCCGGGCTGTTGCGAACAAATACGTGCACACGCCGCGCGGCGTGATGGAATTGCGGAGCTTTTTCTCGGAGTCCGTGAACGGGCCGCAGGGGATGGAAATGTCACTGCTTTCGCTGAAGCGGCGCGTGAAGCAGATGATTGAAGAGGAAGACACGGCGCGTCCGCTGACGGATGACCAGATCACGAAAAAACTGAAGGATGAGGGAATCGATGTGACGCGGCGCACCGTTGCGAAATATCGCGAAGACCTGCGCATCCCGAGCACGCATCGGCGCCGGGTGAAAGCGTAGCCTGACGACGCCGTGACCCGTCCCGCCCGCAGGCGCCCAGCGCCACGCCGACCCGCACGCCAGTTAGTAATTCTTACGGGGCTTTCCGGTTCCGGCAAAGGCTCCGTTCTCAACACATTCGAAGATCTGGGATTTTATTGCGTCGACAATCTGCCGGTGGGGTTGATTCCTGCTTTCAGCGAAATTTTCGAAGCGGGGCGCGGCGAGATCGACCGCGCAGCTTTGCTGGTGGATGCGCGGGAGCGCGCGCTGATCGGCAGATTTCCGGAGATTTACCGCAAGCTGAGCGCGGAGCACGATTCGACGCTAGTGTTTATCGAGGCGAGCGACACGGCGCTGATGCGGCGCTTCAGCGAGACGCGGCGACCGCATCCGCTGGCGGCGCGAGGAACGATCGCGGAGGGAATACGGGCGGAGCGAAAGCGGATGGCGCCGATCCGGCGGCTGGCGGACGTGATCATCGACACGACGAAGTTCAACGTTCACGAGCTGCGCGATTTCATCATCAAGAGATTCGATTCGGCCGGGGAGCGAGCCATGCTGGTTTCGGTGGTGAGCTTCGGATACCGGTATGGGATTCCGCAGGACGCGGACCTGGTGTTCGACGTGCGGTTTCTGCCGAATCCGCATTTCGTACCGCGGCTGCGGCCGCACAGCGGGAAAGATGCGCGGGTGGCGCGATATATTTATTCGTTTCCGCAGACGGGACAATTTGTGAAACGGATCGAGGCGCTATTGCGTTATCTGATTCCGCATTATACGCGCGAGGGGAAAAGCTATCTTACCGTGGCGCTGGGATGCACCGGGGGCAGGCATCGTTCGGTGGCGCTGGCGGAAGGAATCGGGCACGATCTTCGGAAGCAGGGAATCGCGGCGAAAGTGGTGCACCGCGATATGGATAAGATTGCGTCGTAAATTGGCGGGCGTGCGCGGCAAGCAACTGCGATCCAGAGTTTCCGCTTGAAAACAGAACACAAAGAACAACGGTCGTTGCTCAATGAAGGCGAAGAGATTCGCCGTTTACTCGGCTATTTGGCGCCGTACGCTCCGCAATTGGCGCTGGGCATTCTGCTGATGCTCGTGATGGGCGCGCTCGAAGGAATTGTGGCGCTTGCGATCAAGCCTGCCGTCGACGTAGTGTTGAACCCCGGCACGCCACTACAGAGCCTTGCGCTTTTCACAATTCCGCGGACGCACTACACGCTGGACCTACGCTCTTTTGTGCCTTCGTCCATCCACAATGTGTTCAACGTGTTCGCGATCGCGCTGCTGGCGATCTTCATCGCGAAGGGCGCGGCCGAATATTTCGGCAGCCTGCTGATCCAGCACTCGGGACTTTCGAGCCTGACCGATTTGCGCAATCGGGTTTACGCAAAAGTGGTGCAACAGCCGGTGGGATTTTTTCAGGAGAACGCTGTCGGCCGCGTGATGTCCGCCGTGATCAGCGACATCGAACAGATGCGTCCCGCGTTTTCGGATTGGTTCGCGGAATTGTTCCGGCAAACCTTCAGCCTGGTGGCATTCGTGCTGGCGTTGCTGGTGATCGATTGGCGGATGGCAATCGGCTGCGCAGCGCTGGTGCCGCTGGTGGTGCTGCCGGCGGGCAAATTCGGGCGCAAAATCCGCAAATCTTCGCAAAAGAGCCGGACCCACGTTGCCGGGCTGAGCCAAATCGTGCAGGAAACGATCAGCGGGAACCGCGTGGTGAAGGCTTTCGGGATGGAGAAATTCGAAATTCAGAAATTCCGGGAAGAAGCCAAGCGGCTGCTGCGCGAAAACATGCGTTGGATCCGAGCTTTCGCAGCGACGTCGCCGGTAATGGATTTTGTGGGCGCGGTGGTGATCGCGCTCGCCATTTACGTTGGTCGCGGCGAGATCAAAGCGCATCGGATGACGGAGGGTGCGTTCCTTGCGTTCGCATTCTTGCTGTTCAAGGCTGCCGAGCCGCTGAAGCGCCTTGGCACGGTCTACCAGCTCTTTCTACAGGCGGTGGGGGTTTCGGCACAGGCCTTTGCGTATATCGATGCGCCGGAAGAGGTGGCGGAGGCGCCGGGGGCGAGAGCGATGACGCGGTTTGCGCGGTCGATCGAATTTGACGATGCGACGTTCGGTTATGACAGCAGCGAGCTGATCCTACGCGGGATCGACCTGAAAGTGCCAGCGGGAACGGTGGTGGCGATTGTGGGTTCGAGCGGGGCGGGAAAGACGACGCTTGTGAACCTGCTTCCGCGATTCAACGAGGCGAGTTCGGGGACGGTGCGAATCGACGGTCGTGACGTACGCGAACTGACGCTGCGGTCGCTGCGCGAACAGATGGCGATCGTGACGCAGGAGACGATCCTTTTCAACGACACGATCTGGAACAATTTGTGCTACGGTCAGCCGAAGATGGCGCAGGAGAAAGTTTACGCAGCGGCGCAAGCGGCCTTGGCGCACGAATTCATCATGAAGATGGCGGATGGTTACCAGACGGTGGTAGGCGATCGCGGGCAGCGGCTTTCGGGCGGACAGCGGCAACGGCTGGCGATTGCGCGGGCGCTGCTGAAAGATGCGCCGATCCTGATCCTGGACGAGGCTACGTCGGAGCTGGACTCCGAATCGGAAATGCAGGTGCAGAGCGCTTTGAACAATCTGATGACGGGGCGAACGGTGTTTGTGATTGCGCACCGGCTGGCGACGATTCGGCGGGCGGACGTGATCGTGGTGCTCGACGGCGGCGTGATCGCGGAGCGCGGGACGCATGAAGAGTTGCTGGCGCGCGGCGGAATTTATGCGCGGCTATACGAGCTGCAGTTTCGCGACGCGGAGCCGGCGCGCGCGGCGGAGGGTGATTAATGGCGCGCGGGCTGCGGTCGATGACGGGATATGCGCAGGCGGATGCGGTGGAAAACGGATGGAGTTTGCGCGTCTCGCTGCGCAGCGTGAACCACCGGTTTCTGGATCTGCATCTGCGCGTGCCGGAGGGGTTCGAACCGATCGAGCCGACGATGCGGCGAATTGTGCGGGAACATCTGCGGCGCGGGCACGTGGACCTGACGGTGCAGTATGAAATGGCGGGCCCGGCCGCGGTGGGGGTGAACCGGCAAGTGGCCTCAGCGTACATCAGCGCCGCCAAAGAATTGAGCGATGAGTTTGGGCTGCGAAGCAATCCGGATATTGCAGGCATTCTGCGGCTGCCCGGAGTGATCGCGCCGCCTGTGGCGTCGATTGAAAACGAGATGGAACGCTTCGAGGGGGCCGTCTCGCGCTGTCTGAGCGAAGCGCTCGGCAAGCTGGATAAAATGCGCGAACAAGAAGCGGGACATTTGCGGGAAGAGATGGCGGCGCGACTGGGGGCGATGTCCAAGCTGGTGATGCGGATGGAGAGCCTTGCGGAGCGAGTCCGGCCGGCATTTGCGAAGCGATTGGAAGCGCGGCTGAAGGAATTGCTGGGCGAGAACCAGATCGATCCGACGCGACTGGCGCAGGAAGCCGCTATTGCCGCCGAGCGCAGCGATGTGGCCGAAGAACTGGCGCGGTTGCGCAGCCACGTGCAACAATTTGAGTCGTTGCTGGCAGGCGCGGCGGACGTGGGCAAGAAAATGGATTTTCTGCTGCAGGAAATGCAGCGGGAAGCGAACACAACGCTCTCGAAGACTCCCGGGAGCGAAGCCGAAGGGCTGGAGATGACGCAAATAGGGCTCGAGCTCAAATCCGAGATCGAAAAACTACGCGAACAGGTGCAGAATATCGAATGAGCCTTTGGGAGCCGCTTGTCCTGATCGTGTCCGGGCCGTCAGGTTCGGGTAAATCGACACTCGTACAAAAAATTCTGGAGCTGCCGCGGACGATAGCTTCGGTGAGCTGTACGACGCGGGCTCCGCGGAAGACGGAAAACAAAGGCAAATGGTACAATTTCGTCAGCGAAGAGGAATTCCGCCAGATGGCGGACCGGGGCGAATTTCTCGAGTACGCGCAGGTCTTCGGCAAGAACTGGTACGGCACACCGCGCAAGTGGGTGGATCAGGCACGCGAGCAGAAGAACGATCTCGTGCTTGAGATCGACGTGCAAGGGGCGTTACAGGCGAAAAAGAATCTTCCGGATGCGGTGGCGATTTTTGTGTTGCCGCCCTCGAGCGCCGATCTGGAACGGCGTATACGCGAACGCGGCCAGGATTCCGAGGAGGAAATCCGGCGGAGACTGGACCGGGCGCGCGCGGAAATGCAAAGTTACCATTCGTATGATTTCACGGTGATCAACGACGACCTGGAACGCGCCGGGCGCGAAGTGCAAAGCATTGTGACCGCGTCGCGCTGCCGCGTGGCGCGGAACGAACAACGAATTTGCGAGATATTGAAAACTTTCGGAGGATGACTTGGACATGAGCGTTTCGAATCAGGCGCCGGACAGCCAGTTTGCTTACGTTGTGGTTGTGGCGCGGCGCGCGCGGCAATTGATGATCGGCGGCCGTCCGCTGGTGGAAAACCCGCGGTCCCGCAAAAATACACGCATTGCCGAGGAAGAGCTGCACGCCGGCATGCTCGAATACGAAACGCCAGAGTTGAACCCGGAAGAGGAAGAGGTACGCCGGCGCAAGGGCTGAGCGGCGAGTCGGGGTTGGAAGCGCGGGCCGTTTTATGAAGATCGCATTGGGCGTCACGGGTGGCGTTGCCGCGTATAAAGCGGCGGAGCTCGTCCGGCGGTTGCAGGACGAGGGGCTCGACGTGCAGGTGGTGATGACGCGGGCGGCGCGAGAGTTCATCACGCCGCTGACCTTTGCCGCGTTGACGGGCAAGAAGGCGATCACGGAAATGTTCGGCGCGGAAGCGGCGGCGCCGGCGAACGTGGAGAGCGCGATCGAACATATGGCGGTGGCGCAGCGGATTGATCTGCTGCTGGTGGCTCCCGCGACTGCGGATGTGCTTTCGAAATTCGCGCACGGCGCGGCTGACGATTTTCTCTCTACGCTTTATCTCGCGACGAAAGCTCCGGTAGTGGTCGCTCCGGCGATGAACGTGAACATGTGGGAGCATTCCGCCACGCAAGGGAACCTTACGGCGCTGCGCGCGCGCGGCGTGCACGTGGTGGACCCGGACGAAGGTTATCTTGCTTGCGGGATGACGGGCGCGGGACGCCTGGCGAAGACGGAAAGCATCGTGCGGAAGGTGTGCGACGTGCTGGGTTTGCGCAAGGATCTTGTGGGACAAACTGTGCTGATCACGGCTGGGCCTACGCGCGAAGATCTGGACCCGGTGCGATTTTTGACGAACCGGTCGTCGGGGAAAATGGGTTATGCGCTCGCCGAAGCGGCGGCACGGCGCGGAGCGCGGACGATTCTGGTGAGCGGGCCGGTGGAACTGGATGCGCCGGCGGGGGTGGATTGGGTTCCGGTGCGGACGACCGAGGAGATGCGCTCGGCGGTGATGGCGCGGGCGGCGGAAGCGAATATCCTGGTGATGGCCGCGGCTGTGGCGGATTACCGGCCGGCGGCGGTTCACGCGAATAAGATCAAGCGCAGCGAAGGGCGGATTACGCTCGATCTGGAGCCGACGGCGGATATTCTCGCGGAAGTCGGGCGCAACAAGGGGCAGAGCGTGCTGGTGGGATTCGCAGCGGAGACGAGCCGGCTGGTGGAGAATGCGCGCGAAAAGCTGCAGCGCAAGGGCGCGGATATGATTGTTGCGAACGACGTGACGCAGGAAGGCGCGGGCTTCGATACGGACACGAATATTGTGACGCTGGTGATGCGCGACGGGCGCGATGTTGCGCTGCCGAAAATGACGAAGCGCGAAGTTGCGGACAAGATTTTGGATCAGGCGCTGACGCTGCGGCGATAGCCTATCGAGAAGGCCACTCCCATCTGGGCACATCCGTTCCTGGTGGGAGCGCAGCGCGCGTTTCGCCGAATTCCTTTTCGAGCCTGACGCAATGGGAGCCGGGCTCATGCGAAAGCGCAGAAATCAATTTCTCCGAATGAGTGACCACAATCACTTGGCAATGCCGCGCAGCTCGCCCGATCAGTCTAGCCAGCGGGGAGAGTAAGTCCGGGTGCAGACTTGTTTCCGGCTCATTTAGCACCATTAGTTCCGGTGGTCGTGGCGTAAGCAACGCCGCAATCCAAAGCAAATACCTCAAAGTTCCGTCTGAGAGTTCCGCGGCGTTCAGAGTACGGAGCAGTCCGTGCTGTTTCATGGCCAAGGAGAAGCGCCCCTCCGACTCGACCGTTGAAAGCTGGCTCATCGGGAAGGCGTCTTCGACTGCGGCTGCAAGACCTCCCCGATCGCCGATGGCAAGGATGGTCTCGACGGCAGAAGCAACATCAGACCCGTCGTGCCCCAGCACCGGCGTGTGGGTGCCGACCTGTGGCGATCGCGTGGGCGAGTCTGGGTCCGTCCTGAATTGGTCGTAGAATCGCCAGGCCCTGATCGATTCGCGCAAAGCCAGGATCTCAGGAGCACGCCGAGGATCGGCGAGTTGCGTCATCATGCTGTCAAACGGCGCAAGATTTTTAGCCGCGATGTCCCAGCCTCCCGCTTCCGTCCGGGTGCGGACAACAGCTCGCTGTCGATCCACGAGCAGGGCCGAAGGCCTCAGCGTTGGAGCATGCCAAATGCACTCGCGCTTAATTTCCGGATCGAGCTGAAAAGGCGAGCTGCCCGGTACAGGTAGGCCCAGGTCCATAAGGTAACCGAATTCCTCCCCCGAAAATCCGAGTCGAAGACTTACCGGTTCCTGCCGCACCGTGCCCTGAACCGGATGTTCGCCACGCCCACAGCTGCACCAATGGATTCAGGACCGGCCCATAAAGTGGATTGCAAGCCGCCTTCTCGAGCGAGAGACGGCACGACGCGGCTTTGAGCTGTATCAGCCAAAAGGCGAAGTGCTCGATATGAATTCGACTTGCCGCTGCCATTCGCTCCCGTGATCACATTCAACTTTTTAAGCGGCAATATAAGGTTTCGCAGCGACCGGTAATTTGAAACCGCTAGCGCAGTGAGCGTCGATCCGTATTATAAGTTCAAGCATCGCGAACTGCTTCGGCTGAATGCCATCGATTGCCGCTTGTGGAATCCTTTGCTTTCGCTCAGAATCTGTTGCTTCATGATCTCCACGAAGACACCGGGCTTCGAAGCCTGGCTGCAATACGCCGACGATCTAGGTCTTGGCCCGTTTTATCGCGATCGTGTTTCGAATCATGCGAGCGCCGGGCCACCCGCCGCTGAGTCGGCGGAGCCGACGAGGTTTCAGCCCGCGGCTGAGGGCGTGCAAGGTGTCGCTCCCGTGCCGAGCTTCGCGCCGAAGCTAGCCTGCACCGCGGTTGGCGCGGCGCCGATGAAACCCGGCGCGCCTATTGGCGCTGCTCGTTCCGAGGCCTCTCTCTTCGAGGAAAAAGTCGAAGACGATTCGTTGCAGAAGATCAAGGCGGACATCGGCCCCGATTGCACGCGATGCAAGCTGCATAAGGCGCGGACGCAGGTTGTGTTTGGAGTGGGGAATCCGAAGGCGGAATTGATGTTTGTGGGCGAAGGGCCAGGACATGACGAAGATTTGCAAGGGGAACCGTTCGTGGGGCGCGCGGGGAAGCTGCTGACGCAAATGATCGAAGCGATGGGGCTGAAGCGAGCCGATGTTTACATCGCGAATGTGGTGAAGTGCCGGCCGCCGGAGAATCGGCTTCCCGAAAAAGATGAAATCGCGACGTGTTCGCCTTATTTGTTGCGGCAGATCGCGGCCATTCGGCCGAAGGTGATTGTGTGCCTGGGCGCTTGTTCGGCGCAGACGCTGCTGCAAACGACGCAGGGCATCTCGCGGTTTCGGGGCGAATGGTTCGATTTTCTTGGCGCGAAATTGATGGCTACCTATCATCCTGCATATTTACTGCGAAACCCGCCGGCGAAGGCGGACGTCTGGAAGGACCTGCAAAAAGTGATGGCGGTCCTCGGGCTCGAGGTAAAGAAGCCGAAGAAGTAAAGAATTCCTCCCGCAATCGCGCCTGTGCGGAAAATCCGTTAGTCTGTCCATCGTTTGTTGTTGCTCCGTCGAGGAAATCCGATTGGAAATTATTTTAGGGCTTACGGCCGCGGTCTGCTGGGGTGTGTCGGACTTCTGTGCGCGCTTTGCGTCACGCCAAATCGGGGCGTATCGAACGCTGTTGCTGATGCAGCCGTTCGGCGCCGTGGTGCTGACGATTTATTTGTGGCGCGCGGATTCGTGGTCGCAGTTGGCGGCGTTTGGCTGGAGACCGTGGATTTTCGCGCTGATTGGGGCGATGGTGAATACGGCGGCTTCGCTGGCGCTGTTTCACGCCTTCGAGATCGGGACGATGAGCGTGGCGGCGCCGGTGTCGTCTGCGTTTCCGGCAATCACGGTGACGCTATCGCTGCTGAGCGGGGAGCGGCTCGATGCAGTGCATGGCGCGGGAGTGGCGGTGATTTTTGTCGGCGTGATTCTGGCGGCGATTTCGCTTGCGTCTGAAGCGGAGACGAGGGCAGAAGAGGGCGGCAAATCGCGTGACGAGGGGAGCGCGCGCGTGGTGCGTGGGGCCGGCTGGGCGATTCTTGCGGCGATTGGGTTCGGACTGATGTTCTGGTGGTTTGGATTTCATGTGGTGCGGGAGATTGGCGGTGCGGCGACGGTATGGGTGGTGCGCGTGAGCACGTTTGTGGCGCTGATTCTTGCGGCGGTGCCTTTACGGCAGAATATTTCGCTGCCGCGCGGAAAAGTTTGGTGGCTGCTGGCGGCGGTGGGGCTGGTGGACACAACGGCTTTTGTGGCGAACAACATCGGCATGCGGCTCGGGCACGTGAGCATTGTGACGGTGCTTGCGTCGCTTTACGGCGCGGTGACGGTGATGCTGGGCGCGATTTTCGTTCGTGAACGACTGCAAAAGACGCAATGGTGCGGGATTTTCCTGATATTTGCCGGAATTGTGCTGGTGAGTTTGTAGCGACCCCGATTAATTCAGACCGCTGCTGATAAAATAGCGCGCACATGAGTGCCCGTTACTGCGAAGTTGCGCTGCCGGTTCCGCTGCGATCGACGTTCACTTATGGTGTGCCGGCGTGGATGAACGGTGACGGAGGCACGCTCGTCGGCCGGCGCGTTGTGGTGCCGTTTCGCAATCGGGCGATGGTCGGAGTGGTGGTTGGCGAGACCGATCACGCGCCGGAAGTCGCGAAGGTGAAGGAAATTGCCGAGGCGATGGATTCAGTCCCGGCATTGCCGGCGAAATTGATCGAATTGGGCGAATGGATCAGCCGGTATTATCTCGCGCCGATTGGGGAGACGTTTCGCGGAATGTTGCCGCCGGAAGTCGAGTTGAGGTACGAGCGCGAATATGCGATTACGGCGGAGGGGCACGCTTATCTGGCTGAGATTTCATCGACGGATGAAAAAACGGAGGAAGAGGTCCGCGAACGGGCATTGTTGGAACAGATTGCGTCTATTGCTGCGAGCGAGAACGCTCAGGGAACTAAGCCGAGGCGAAAACGCATTGATGCGGCGACGGCAGAGAAGCTGGTACGGCGCGGCTATCTGACGGCACGCGAGGTGGTGGAGCGCAAAAAGGCCCGCGCGCAGAAAATCGTTTCGTGGAATGCTGAGTGGCAAGACGCCAATAACGCGGAGCTGACGCCCGCGGAGGAGCGCGTTCGCGATGTGCTCACGGCGACGACAGGTCCGTTGCCGATCGAGCATCTGGTGAAACATGCGAAAGCCGCGCGATCGGTAGTGCTGCGGCTTGAAAAGAAGGGCGTGGTGAAGACCTGGGACGAGCCGATCTCCGCCGATGATCCGTGGGACACGGATTTCACGCCGCCTGCGAATGAATTGAACACGGAACAGAAGCGGGCGCTCGAAGAAATCTGGCGGTGGATTGTTGCGGGGAAATTCACCGCGGCTTTGCTGCATGGCGTGACGGGAAGCGGGAAGACGGAAGTTTACCTCGGCGCGATCGAGGCCGTGCTTTCGCGCGGGAAGACGGCGATTCTGCTCGTGCCGGAAATCGCGCTCACGCTGTGGCTGGGGCGATTGGTTCGCGCGCGATTCGGCGACCAGATTGCGGTATTGCACAGCGCGGTTGCCGATAATGAGCGCGCGCGCGAATGGTGGCGCGTGCGCAACGGAGAAGCGCGCGTCGTGATCGGGACGCGGTCGGCGATTTTCGCGCCGCTCGAAAACGTGGGCCTGATCATCGTCGACGAGGAGCAGGAGTCGAGTTACAAGCAAGAGGAGACGCCGCGTTACCACGGGCGCGACACGGCGGTGTATCGCGCGCGGCTGGAAGGAGCGGTGGTCCTGCTTGGCTCGGCGACGCCGTCGATCGAGACGTATCACAACGCAAACACGGGGAAGTATCAGCTGCTGCAGCTAACGGCGCGGGTGGCGAACCGGCCGCTTGCCGAGGTTCGAATTATCGATCTACGCGAAGATTTTCGACGGCAGCACAAGGCGGCGCCCGTTTCCGAGGCATTGCGCGAAGCGATTGCGCTGAGACTCGAAGAGAAAACGCAAGCGATGGTGCTGATCAATCGGCGCGGATATTCCTGGTCGCTTTTGTGCAGGAGCTGCGGCGCGTTTGTACAGTGCGAAAACTGCAGCATCGCGCTAACGTACCACAAGAACCGCGGCCGGCTCGAATGCCACTATTGCGGGTATTGGGCGAAGCCGCCGAAGCAGTGCCCGAAATGCCATGCCGAGTATATGTATTTTGTCGGGGACGGCGCCGAGCGAGTGGAAGAGTATTTGCGGGAGAAATTTCCCGCGGCGCGAGTTGCGCGGCTCGACCGGGATACGGTTCGCACCAAGCGCGAATACCAGCAAGTGCTGGGCGCGTTTGCGAAGGGCGATATTGACGTGCTTGTGGGCACGCAGATGGTGGCGAAGGGGCATGATTTTCAGCGTGTGACGCTGGTGGGGGTGGTGGCGGCGGATCAGGCGCTCAGCCGGCCGGATTTTCGCGCCGCCGAGAAGACGTTTCAACTGCTGACGCAGGTGGCGGGGCGAGCAGGACGAGGCGATCTTGCGGGCGAAGTGCTTGTAGAAACGTACTATCCCGACCACTACGCGATTCAGTATGCAGCGCGACAGGACTACACGTCGTTCTATGAAAAGGAAGCGCATTTCCGAAGGATGCTGCACTACCCGCCGTTTACGGCGCTCGCGAGCGTGATTGTTCGCGATAAGAAAGTGGAGAATGCGATCCGGTGGTCGCGGGCGTTGGGGGGTTGTTTTGCGCCTTACGAGGAGCGAGGGGTGAAGGTCCTGGGGCCAGCCGCGGCGCCGCTTGCGCGACTGCGAAGCGAATACCGGTTTCAGTTCGTGCTGAAGTCACAGCAGCGGGCAATGTTGGGGAGAGCGCTGCAAGCGGGGCTAGATTTTTGCGAGAAGAATGAAATTCCGGATACGGCGGTGCTCGCGGACGTTGATCCCACGAGCCTGAGCTGAAGACGACGTGGCCGTGAGGGATGCTCTCGGTCATGGGGGAAACAGATGAATGACCGTGCGCGACGTATAGTGATACCGGGCGGGTCGGGCCAAGTGGGAAGAATTCTTGCCCGGCATTATGCGTCGCGCGGGGAGGAGGTGGTTGTGATCGCGCGGCAGGCTCCGGCTGATACGCCGTGGCGGACTGTGGCATGGGACGGGAGGACGGTGGGGCCGTGGGCGAAGGAAATTGACGGCGCGGATATAGTGATCAACCTTGCGGGGCGCAGCGTGAATTGCAGGTATAACGCGGCGAATCAGCGGGAAATCAAAGAATCCCGCGTGGTGACCGCGAAGCTGGTTGGAGACGCGATTGCGCAAGCATCGCGGCCGCCGCGAATTTGGATGAATGCGAGTACGGCGACGATTTATCGGCACGCGCTTGATCGGGCGATGGACGAAGCGACCGGAGAATTAGGCGGAAATGAGCCGGGTGCGCCGGAGACGTGGCGGTTCAGCATCGATGTGGCGAAATCGTGGGAAGAGGCGTTTTTCTCGGCGCCGGCACCGGGCACACGAAAGATTGCGTTGCGCAGCGCGATGGTGATGAGCCCGGACCGCGGCGGCATTTTCGATACGCTGCTAGGCCTCGTGCGACGGGGACTCGGCGGGACGTCGGGATCGGGAACGCAATTTGTTTCGTGGATTCACGACCGGGATTTCATTCGTGCGCTGGACTTTCTGATTAATCGAGATGATTCCGAGGGTGCCGTGAACATTGCTTCGCCGGACCCATTGCCCAATCGAGAGTTCATGGCGGCGCTACGGCAAGCCTGGGGAATCAAGATCGGATTGCCGGCGACAGAATGGATGCTCGAAATTGGCGCGATGTTTCTGCGCACGGAGACGGAATTGATCTTGAAAAGTCGGAGGGTGATTCCGGGGCGATTGTTGGCGGGCAGCTTTCAGTTTGAATTTCCCGATTGGGCGCAGGCGGCGCGGGATTTGGTGGGGCGGTGGGCAACGGCTAAAGCTGCGTGAGTCGGTGTGGGCGGTCCCGTGACGGAGAAAGGATTTGCTATGGGTTGGTGGCGGGCCAGGGAGTGAAGCAGAGGATGAAGATCAGGATGGCGGCGACGGTGAGAACGCGGCGCTTGGGGTCGAGAGTTTCCCAGGGATCGTAAAAGGGAGGATGGCGGTAGCGGAGCGACAGTATCGTGAGAATGAAACCCCAGAGAAGCCAACCGTGCCAGGCGTAGATGCCGAGCCCGACCAGGGCTAGAGCAACGGCGAGCGAGGCCTGACGATGCTTCTCCGGCGCGGTTGCGAAAAGGATGTGGCCGCCATCGAGTTGCCAGACGGGAAGAAGGTTGAGAGCGGTGGCGAACATGCCGATCCACGCGGCCCAGCCGATGGGATGGATGAGGACCCAACCTGGGTTCACGTTGGGATGAAAGAGCGCCTTGAGAAGGCGCAGAAACGACGGATCGCCAAAGAGAATATCAGCGCTGTTCTGCACACCGGGGACAATTTTCGCAGCGGCAACGCCGTAGACCATGGCCGGCGCGGCGAGAAGAAAGCCTATGATCGGTCCTGAAATTCCGACATCAAAAAGAGCCTTACGGGTGGTGATAGGGGAGCGAATGCGAATGAACGCTCCGAAGGTGCCGAAGAGAGTCGGAGCGGGAATGAAATAGGGATAGGTTGCGTCGATGCCGTAAATCCGACAGGCGATGAAGTGGCCCATTTCGTGAGCCATCAGAATCACGAGCAAAGTGAATGAAAAGGGAACACCGAGCACAAGCAGATGCGGATGCTGGAACGGGACCAGCATCATGGCGAACGGGTCCTGGTTACCAGAAAAGGGCTCGCGATTCTGCGCGTAAGAAAGAGCGAATTCGGTGCCGACGGCGAGCGTGCTGAGAACCGTCAGTAGGAAGAGAATGAGGGCGGGCCAGATCGAAGGAGGCTTTGGCGGCGAAACCCGCTGCATTTTGGGAAGCGGGGGAAAACGCGCGTCGAGGACCTCGACAGGGATTTGCCCGTGACCGTTGGAGCTCATCTATCTCGATTATAGGTAAATTCGACGCGCGATGCGAAAGAAGGGTTTACGCGAAGGCGCCAGGCGCGAAGAGAGACAGCTGGGCCGCAGAAAAACGGGCGAGTGCGGATCAGGATTTCGCGGCAGCGGCCGGGAGAGCCTGCAATTCCTTGCCGGGCTTGAAGCGGACAGCTTTGCCGGGAGGAATGTTCACTTGTTGGCCGGTGCGGGGATTACGGCCGATGCCGGTCTTGCGAGGCTTGACGTTGAAGACGCCGAAACGTCGGAGCTCGATGCGCTCGCCACGACCGAGAGCGCCCTTCATGGCCTCGAACACGGTTTCGAGAGCGGTTTCGGCCTTGGTTCGGGGAATGTTGGTTTTGGCAACGATGGCGTTCACGATGTCGAGCTTGATCACAAGTCCTCCCGCGCCTGAAAATTAGGCCGGAAACCTATGCTAGACAGGGGTTTGCGGGTTGTCAAGCCACCTCGCGTGTAATACACTGACGCGCTCGCCCAAAGGAAAAACAGTCGAATAGGCAAGCGGGGGGAAAATGTCCGTAAAGTCAGACAAGTGGATTCGGAGGATGGCTCTGGAACACAAGATGATTGAGCCATTCGAGGATCGGCAGGTGCGGGACGGAGTGATTAGTTTCGGGGTGTCGTCCTACGGATATGACATGCGCGTGGCCGACGAATTCCGGATTTTCACGAATGTGAATTCGACAATTGTGGACCCGAAGAATTTCGATGCGAAGTCGTTCGTGGAATTCAAAGGCGCGGTGTGTATCGTGCCGCCGAATTCGTTCGCGCTGGCACGGTCTGTGGAATTTTTCCGGATCCCGCGCAACGTGCTGACGATTTGCGTCGGCAAGTCGACATATGCGCGGTGCGGGATCATCGTGAACGTGACGCCGTTTGAGCCAGAGTGGGAAGGATTTGTGACGCTGGAAATCAGCAACACGACGCCGCTGCCGGCGAAGATCTACGCGAACGAGGGATTGTGTCAGGTGGTGTTTTTCGAATCGGATGAGCCCTGCGAGACTTCGTACCGCGACAAGAAGGGGAAATATCAGTCGCAAACGGGGATTGTGTTACCAAAGATTTAGGCCTGTTCTCATTGGTTTTTGAAGTCCTACAGTTCTCGACTGAGCCGAAGCGTTTCTATTTTCGTGGTAGCTTTCACGAAGGAGGAACGCTATGGCCGATATCAAGCAGCCGGCGGTTGGCGCGGCGCCCGACGTCAGGACCCTGCATCCTTCGCATCATCCGCGCCAAAAGCATCGACATAAGCCCAACAGCTTCTTTCATCAGCATTCACTCAGCATCGCTTCGATCGTGATCGTGAGCGTGTGGATCGTGGCGTATTGTTACTCGGATCCCAGCACGCATCTGGGGTCGTTTTTCGGCAATGCCATCGCGGATTGGACGGGCGTGGTGGTGACGGTGCTAGCCACGAAGTGGCTTTACGAGAAGAACTCACGAGAAAGCCGAAAGGTAAAGCCGAAGCCGGAGATGGGGCGACTCCTTTGCGCGATCCGGGATCATTCGCTTACGATTTTCTTGCTGGTCACAGGGATCGGCTGGGTGGTTCTCTTCGCAAGAATGGACGCGAACGGCAAGTGGGGGCAGGTAGTAGGGAATATTGTGTCCGAGTGGACGCAGATATTTGGAATGGTGGTGCTGACGAAGCGGCTGATCGAATGGAAATCGAAGGAGTGATCAAGATTATCAGCCTTAATTTGAGAGACATAGGACGGCATCTGCCGCCCGCAGGCGAGCATCTAAAGTGGTGTGGTCATAAGCAGTGCAAAGGCTCGGAAAGGAGAGCTAAGAGATGCGTGGTCTTACTAAAGGCTTTCTTACCGCGTTATTGGCAATGATGATTGTTGTACCCGTGGCTTCGGCTCGTGGATTCCGTGGAGGAGGGTTTCACGGAGGGTTTGGAGGGCCGGTTGTCGTAGGGCCAGGATTCGGCTGGGGTTTTGGCCTTGGCTGGGGACCAGGGTGGTGGGGCCCAGGTTGGTATGGACCATATGCGCCCTACTATTATGGCCCGGAGGAGCAGACAGATACGGGTAAGTTGAAGTTTGATACGAAGGCGAAAGACGCCATGGTATATGTGGACGGCGCTTATGCGGGGACGGTTGGGGAGTTGAAAACCTTCTCGCTGAAGAGTGGCGACCACGATATCGCGCTGAAGGATCCCTCAGGGCACACCTATTACCAAGAGCGCGTGAATATCTTGCCGGGCAAGACGCTCACGTTGAAGCCTGACGCAGGATAAACAAGGGTCAGGGGAGGTGGAAAGGCCGCTTCGAGCAATTGAGGCGGCCTTTTTATTTGGGCTGCACGTAGTTAGGATTTTTTGGCAAGGAGAGGTGACGCCTCGCCCCACTTGCCAGTGAAAACGAAAGAATCGAGCGGTTTGCGGCTGCGAGGGGCGAGTTCGCGGTCTCGAAGCTGGTCGTGCAATTTTCCGGGGTCACCCGGATAGCCGATGGCGATACCGGCGACGGCTTCGTAGTTCTCGGGAATGGCGAAGAGTTCGCGGGCTTTGTCTGGAAGAATGCCAGCCATTTGATGAACCTGAAGGCCGAGCGCCGAGGCCTGTACGGCGAGAGTGGATGAGGCTTGGCCGACGTCGTGAAACGCGTGACGATTAGGGCGACCGTCGTCAAAAGTGACGTGCGCGACACTGATGGCGAGCACAGGCGCGTTGATGGCCCAACCTTGGTTGAATTCAACGAAGCAGTCAAGAATCTTGCGGTAATTCTCCGGGTCGTCTTTGGTGGCGACGATGTAGAACCAAGGTTGGGCGTTATAGGACGATGAGGACCAGCGAGCGGCTTCGAAAAGGCTGTGAAGTTTTTCGCGCTCGACAGGGCGGCTCTCGAAAGAGCGGGGGCTCCAGCGATGGCTAATGATTTCGTGAATGGGAGCAGAAACCGAAGCGGGCCTTGCGGTGGGTGTCATAACGATTTTTCCTCTCTTTCCAAAGTGGCGGCCCATTTGGGCCCACAATATTCGTTCGCAAAAAAGCCGCCGGACGGCCTGATCCGTCCGGCAAGGATGATGCTTAAGCCAAATCGAAGAGCAGGACTTCGGAAGCATCGAGTGCTTCCACCTGCACCTTCGTTTCTTTCGAGACGGAAGCGCCGTCGCCGGCATAAAGCTTCTTGCCGTTCAAGCGAACGGAGCCGCGGGCGACTTGCAGCCATGCATAGCGCTCGGCACGGAGCGTGTGCGTTACAGTGACGCCCTTATCGAGACGCGCGATATAAAGATCGGCATCCTGATGAATAGTGAGCGGCGCCTGGGGCCCGGCGACGAGGCCGAACTTGTTGCGCAAATCAGCATCGGCGAACGCGAGCTGCTCATATCCGGGCTTGAGCCCTCTGCGATCAGGGAGAATCCAGATCTGCAGAAGATGCACGGGGTCGGTAGCGGACGCGTTGTATTCGCTGTGCAAGATGCCTGTGCCCGCGCTCATGTGCTGGAGCTCGCCGGGCCGGATTAGGCCCGTGTTCCCCATGTTGTCGCGATGCTGGAGCGCGCCATCGAGAACCCATGTGAGGATCTCCATATCGCGATGCGGATGCATGCCGAACCCCTTGCCGGGGGCGACGACGTCTTCATTGAGAACACGCAACGAGCGGAACTGCACGTGCGAAGGATCGTAGTATTGATCGAACGAGAAGGTGAAGCGGGTATTGAGCCACGAGATTTCGTTGTGGCCGCGCTCTTCACTTGGACGAATTTGAACCATGATCCTGCCTCCTTGCTGCTTTCGGTACCACTGCTGAGTCTTCCTTGTCGCCGCGGCCGAGCTTGCGGCACAACGCGCGCAGCGCTTCCTGCTCGCCGGGCGAGAGACGACTCATTTCGGCGGTGATCGCCTCCGCATGGCTAGGAAATATGTTTGCGATCAGGCGGCGGCCGGACGGCGTGAGTTGAACGACGACCATGCGGCGGTCTGCTTTTTGGCGCTGACGGCGGACTAATCCGCGCTTTTCCAAATTGTCGATGACGACCGTGAGATTGCCGCCGCTGCGCAGAAGCTTGCGCGCCAGTTCACATTGATTCAAAGGGCCGAGGTGCAGCAGAACCTCCATGACGGCGAACTGGCCGTGCGTGAGGCCACCCATCTCGATACGAGCGTCAAGGCGTGCGGAGAGGGAGTCCGCGGCCCTGAGAAAATTGATGAAGCAGCTCAAGGCGCGTTCCGTTTCCGGAGCTCCTTTGTAGTGGGTCGGCATCTCTCAGGAATCTTTTGAATTCAAATGATTCGATGTAGCCGGAAGCAAAAGGATTCAATGGATTTCAGGGCTTCTGGGTGGGGCGCAAAGATATCTCGCTGATAAAGCTTTGGGGCGCCTGGGTCAAAATGGTCTCGACGGCATGGGCGACATCGTCCGGCTGGAGCATTTTGGTTGGGTCCTTCTTGCCATGAGGAGAGAATTCGGTGGCGACGCTGCCGGGGCAGATGGCGCTCACGCGAATTCCGTGCGAGCGAAGGTCCTCGGCAGCGCATTGGGTGAGGCCGAGAAGGCCCCATTTCGACGCGCAATAGATGGAGCCCCCCGCGAAGGCATTTTTGCCCGCGAGGGAAGCGATGTTGACGATATGGCCGCTCCTGCGTCGAACCATCCCGGGAGCGACAGCTCTGGTGAGGAGGAACACCGCTTTGAGATTGGTGTCTAATATTGCGTCCCAGTCGGATTCGGATGCTTCCTGAATCGGGGCAAAGGCGCCGATACCGGCATTGTTAATGAGGATTTCGATTGGACCAAGGATATTTTCGGTTTTGGGCACGAGGGACGCGACCTCGTCGGGGTGCGTGAGGTCGGCGGCAATGGGGGCGACCTTCGTCCTGGATTGCAGACGTTTTGCTACAGCGTCCAGCCGATTGCCGTCTCGAGCGATGAGAGCCAAGCTAGCACCCAGAGCCGCGAGGCGTTGGGCGACGGCAAGCCCGATGCCGCGGCTCGCTCCTGTGATTAGGGCTACTTTTCCGGCAAGGGGTTTTTCGGATTCCATGGGCGATCTCCACAAAGCGACATTTGGGCGTTGTTCACCATCCCATAATCAGATCACGATCATAACGAAACAGCAAAGAGAACGGCACGCGACGCAAGAGAAGTGGAATTGGCCTTGCGTGCGTCGAAGGCTTTACCTATAATCCCGTCGATTTGTTGTCTTTAGACGAATTGACGATAGGCGAAAGGTTTCAAATCCCTCAGAGGCCGCCGAACCAGGAGGCAGGCGAGTGAAGATGCGAAAACAAACAAAAATAGTGCTGATTGTGCTGGGCGCATTCGCACTGATAGCGCTGACTGCCGCGCCGGCGAAGGCCCAGGCGGCCCAATCCGGGCAGGCAGCGAAGCCGAGCTACACGATGCCGGAATACAACGCGTTTACAGCGTGCCAGCAGGAAAAAGATCCGAACCAGCAGGTGAAGTGCTTCGACGACTTCGTTTCGAGATTCCCCAGTTCAACGCTGATGCCATACGTCTATCAACTGGAGATTCCGGACTACCAAAAACTGAACAATTGCCAGCAAGAAATTGCCGTGGCGGACAAGCTGATCGCGCTGGATAGCGTGGCCGTGGGCACGAAGCTGCAAGCGACCCTCTCCCGGTTGCAAGCGTTTGCCCAGTGCTACAACGCCAGCGATCCGAACGCGACCGCCGACCTGACGAAGGACCGGGACCTCGCAGTTCAGGGCCAGAAGATGCTGACGCAAATTCCCAAACCGGCGAACGTGACGGACGAAGCTTTTCAGCAGTCACTGAAGCAAGTGACCAGCATTCTGGACAACCAGGCGGCTTGGGCGGATATGCAACTGAAGGATTATCCCTCTGCTGTGAGCGCTTACAAGGATGCGATGACGGCCAATCCGAACGATGCCGGAGCAAGCTACGAAATGGGCACAGCTTACTTAGCGATGAATCCGCCGCAGGCAATCAACGGTTTCTGGGCCATTGCGCGCGCCATCGATCTGAAAGTGCAGAAGGCCGACCAGGTGCAGCAGTACCTGCGCTCCCGGATTTTGGCCTACGAGCAGCCGGGTTGCGACAGTCAGGTGGACCAGCAATTGAACAATATGTTGCAGCTCGCGGCCAATTCGCCTGAACCGCCCGCGACGTTTACTATACCCAGCGCCGCCGATCTGGGCCAGATTCGCAGCAACAGCACAATTTTGACAATCATCAGCGACCTGGGGAGCGGCGGGGACAAGGCCACGCAGACGTGGCTTGCCGTTTGCGGCTCCGAGCTTTCCGCTGTAAGCGGCAAGGTGATTGACGTGCAGCAGGGCGACGGCTCCGTGGATTTCATGGTGTATACGGGTGCGACCTCAGCAGACATGGAAGCCGCGACGACACCGAATATGGATGTGAAGGTTTACACGACAGCTCCTGCTACGCCACCTGCGAATCCGGCGGGTGCGAGCGCTCCGCCGGAGCAGATTACGCCCCAGCCAGATGTGGTTCGTATAGAGAAAGGCGATCCCATCAGCTTCTCGGGGACAATCGTGAGCTATGATCCTTCGCCGTTCCTGTTGCATTGGGACGACGTGAAGGTTGATCCGTCGTCGATTCCAGCGGCTAAACCCGAAGCGCGCCACGGCAGAGGAAAATAACGCCTTTCGGTTAAAGAATCTGAATAGAAAGGCCGGTTCCTTCGGGACCTGGCCTTTTTGTTTTTATTTGAACAAACTGTGAGATTAGCGCTAACGCCGGCTCTCGCGGCGGCGACCTGCGTGATCAAGCTTGTAGTCTGAGACTTTGCGGCTAAGGGTATTGCGGTGAATGCCAAGAACCTTGGCGGCTCGAGACTGGTTTCCCTGAGAGTGTTCGAGCACGCATTTGATGAACTTTTTTTCGAATTCGGTGATGGCCTCTTCGAGCAGGATTCCCCGGTCAACCATCATTCCGATCAAAGATTCGAGTTGCTCCTTCACGCTAGCACGCTCCCTGGACGAGGTCGAGATTAGGCGAGTGCGTGGCCCGTGATGCGCTGGTAGGCTTCCCTGTACTTTTCTTGTGTTGCGGCGACGACGTCGGGCGGAAGAGCGGGACCGGGCGGCTGCTTGTTCCAACCGATGCGTTCGAGATAATCGCGTACGTATTGCTTGTCAAAAGACTGCTGAGCGACGCCGGACTGATACTGGCTGGCGGGCCAAAAGCGCGAAGAATCGGGCGTGAGCGCTTCATCGATCCAGATCAGCTGGCCGTTCGACAAACCAAACTCGAATTTCGTGTCGGCAATAATGATGCCGCGAGCTGCCGCGTATTCGGCCGCGCGGCTATACAGTTCGATGCTGGTGTCGCGAATCTTTTCCGCGAGCGGGCGTCCGATGGTGTCGACAGTCTGATCGAAGGAAATGTTTTCGTCATGGCCGGTGGTGGCTTTCGTCGACGGCGTGAAGATCGGCTGCGGCAGCTTGTCCGATTCGCGCAGGCCCTTGGGCAGCGGGGTACCGCAGATCGCTCCCGTTTTCTGATAGTCCTTCCAGCCGGAGCCGACGATATAGCCACGAACGACACATTCGACGGGCAGAGGCTGAGTGCGGCGTACCAACATGGAACGCCCCGCGAGTGCTTCCGCATAGGGCGCGAGTACTCCGGTGAAGCCGGCAGCGGTGATGACGTGGTGCGGGACGATGCTCGCGAGTTTCTCAAACCAAAAAAGAGAGAGCTGCGTCAATACACGGCCTTTGTCGGGAATAGGCGTCGGCAGCACTACGTCGAAGGCGGAAAGGCGATCGGTGGCAACTATAAGAAGATCGTCGCCAACTTCATAGATGTCTCGAACTTTGCCGCGCCCGCGAAGGGAAAGACCGGGAAAATCCGTCTGAGAAATTGCCACATTCATTTTGGGAGATGCCACTGGGCGCGTTTCCTCGATTGATGGAGGGGCTTATTCTATCGCGTGGAAGGCGGAAGTCAATCGAGAAGAAGGCGAAGCGAAAATGCTTGAGATAGAATGCGCATCAGGTACGACAGCGGAGGAGACATGCCAAGTGGGGAATTCTGGAAGTATTTGATGAGCTTGGCGATAATTTTTGCGACGAGCGCTCTCGCGGCGGCTTCCTGCGCCGCGCAGACAAACAGGACGCCGGCCGCGCCTGTGCCGGCGGCAATCGCCTCATCGCGGAGGATTTTCATTTCCAACGCCGGCGACAGTTGCGTCGTCGCGAGGAAGCTGGGGCAAGGACCAGATGTCGCATACAACGAGTTTTATGCGGACATGAAGGCCTGGGGGCATTACGATCTCGCCGCGAGCCCGGAGGCATCGGACTTAGTGTTTGAAATACGTTTCGAGTGCCCGCTCTTTGCGACGCAAACAAGTCTGGATACATATGATCCACGTTTTCAGTTGAGGATAATCGATCCCAAAGTGAACATTGTGCTTTGGACGATTACGGAACACATCGAAGGTGCCTTTCGGATATCGACTGCAGAAAAGAATTTCGCGGCGGGAGAGGCTGCAATCGTCACAGACTTGAAGACGATTGCCGGATCGAACTCAGATAGCTCGGTGCCAAGTTCGCAATGATACTTCAGGCGGCGTTGCTTGTCGCGGCGCCGCGAGGTTCGGCAGCTGCGTCCGAGTCTTCCCACTTCACCGAGACGAGCTTTGAGACGCCCGGCTCCTGCATCGTGACGCCGTAGAGAACGGAACCCATTTCCATCGTGCGGCGGTTGTGCGTGACGACAATGAATTGCGTCTGGCCGCACATATCGGCCAGCATTTTGTTGAAGCGTCCGACGTTGGCTTCGTCGAGCGGGGCGTCGACTTCGTCAAGGATGCAAAAGGGGCTCGGCGAATAACGGAAGACCGCTATCAAGAGGGCGAGAGCCGTGAGCGCCTTTTCGCCGCCGGAAAGAAGCATGATGCTTTGCAGGCGCTTGCCGGGAGGCTGGGCAACGATGTCAATGCCAGCCTCGCCGGAGCTATCGGGTTCCGCGAGACGCATCTCGCCGTGACCGCCGCCAAAGAGAGATTGGAAGGCGATGGCGAAATGCGCGTTGATGAAATTGAACGCCTCTTCGAACTTTTGCCGTGAGACCTGATCGAGTTCGTTGATTGTGAGCTGCGTATTCTGGATTGACTGAACGAGGTCGTCGCGCTCGCGGCGAAGGAATTCGTCGCGCTGCTCGCATTCCTGAAATTCTTCGAGCGCCATCATGTTCACCGGGCCTATCGCTTCGACGCGAGCCTTCATCTCGTTGTAATTGGTTTCGGCAGCGATGAGCGCCTCGCCGATAAGGAGCTGCGCTTCCTGAGCCATCAACTCTTCGGGCTGTGCGTTCAATTCGGCGACGCAGGTCTGCCGGAGATAATCGCGATCGGCGCCGTTGCGCGCTTTCTCGATCTGACGATCGTTGCGCTGGGCGCGCAGATCTTCGAGAGCCTGGCGCCTGGAGCGGACGGATTCCTCGAGTTCGGCGGTGCGAGCGCGCGACTGTTGCCATTCGGACTCGAGCGCGGCTTTGCTTTCTTCGAAGCGTAGCTTGTCCTGGCGGAGAGCAGCGACCTGCGAAATCAGTAGCTCGCAGGCGGATTCGAGCGAGGCCTTTTCGGCCGCGAGCGATTCATGCTGTCGGCGGACACCTGCGACTCGCTGCTCCGCTTGAGCGTGCTCTTCGGCAAGGCGCCTGGCGGAGGATTCGGCGCTGGCCAACCGTTCGGACATGGCTGCGAGCTCTTCGCGACGAGCGACCACGCCCTCCTGCAAGGATTGGAATGCGGAGCGAAGCGCTGCCAGCTTGCGCGTGGATTCGACCGCTTCAGCTTCGGCGGCGGCACGGAAGCGTGCTGCTTCGGCGTGTTGATTGCGAGCTTCTTCAGCGCGAACGCGAGCTACGCCAGCTTCGGCACGGAGACGCGCAATTTCGGAGCGCTCGGAGTCGAGTTGCTGTTCCACGCGAGCCAGGTCGTTGTACGCCTGATCGCGCTGGTGGGCGGCAGCGACAAGGGCTTTTTCGGCCTCCATCTGCTGGCTTGTGGCAGAAGCGATCTGGGTCTCACTGTCAGCCACCTGCTGCGCGATTCGGGCGAGATCGGATTGGCGCTCTTCGGCCAGGTGATTCAGGCGCGCGACTTCGCTCTCGTGGAGACGAAGCTCACGCTTGAGGGCCAGTGGGCCCGCGTCGCCGGCGCGGCCTCCGGTGACCATGCGGCCGTGATAGCAGGTTCCATCCAGAGTGAGGTAATAACTGTGCGGATTTTCGCGCGCGATCTGTTCAGCGACGAAGCCGCTTTCGACGAGATAGGCCGTGCGGAGCTTGGTGAGAAAATGCTTGGTCGCCGGACCGAGAGGATCGCGGAATTCAACAAGGCGATCGAGGCGGGCGATTACGCCTTCGGGAAGCGGGAGATTTGCATCGGCTTCCTTCGTATCGATGTTCAGATTGCGCAGGGAATCGACGAAGAAGGTGGCGCGGCCGCCCATTTCGTCGCGAAGCAGCGCCACCCCGGCGCGGGCGTGATCGAACGATTCGACGACGATGTATTCGAGTTCGTCGCGAAGGAACTGTTCGATCGCGGACTCGTATCGCTCGGGAACTTCGGCGTAATCCGCCAGAAGTCCGACGGCGTAGAAATTGCTCGAGCCGGAAGAGCCGCCGACATTGAAGAGCTTCTGGACAGCATCGGCCGTGTAGGCACGTTCACGAAGAATCTGTTCGATCGAAGACTGGCGGGCGCGCGCAGCGGAAAGTTCCTGGCGGGTGCTTTCGAGCTGCTGCGAGGTTTCCTGTTGTGAATGGCGCGACGTGGCAAGCGCAGCCTGGGCTTCGCGGACGGCTGCGGCGAGCTCGCGCGTTTTGCGATCAGCGGCGTCATAGGCCGCGCTCGCGAGCTGAACTTGCGATTCGAGAGTGGCGAATTGTTGTTCGAGTCCGGCGAGAGAGGCGGAACGCTGCTGGTCGGCCTCGCTGAGACGTGTGGCCGCCTCTTCCGCTCGTTGCGATTCGGCTTGCTGGCGAGACGATTCTTCCACGTAGCGCGCGGCCAGGAGTCGGAGTTCTTCGGTGCGGCGTTCGAGTTGTTCCTGTTCCGAGGTGCTGCCGGAAACTTGCTCCATCGAGGAGCGAAGCGCCGTTTCGAGCGCGGCGGTTTGGGAGCGAAGCGAATCGATGGATTCGTTCTGGGCAAGGACGCGAGAAGACAGCGTCTCGACCTGACGCGATGCGTCCTCGATCTCGAACGTCAGGCGAGTTGCACGCGATTCGATTTGGGCGGCTTGTTCGCGATTGAATGTGATGCGATTCTCAGCGCGGTCGAGTTCGATGGCGGCCTGATTGAGAAGGTTGTGGACCTGGCGCAGCTCTGCATCGAGTTCGTAAGTGCGATTGCTCAGGCGCTCCTGTTCAGATTCGAGAGAATGAAGAGTCACAGCATCGCGTTCCTCGGCAGCGCGCATTTCACGCAGCAGATTCTCGAGGCGCGCGGCTTCGATATCGAGATGCTCGGCCTTGCTGGCGAGAACGCTGCGGAGCAGGCCGCGCATTTGTTCGCGCAATTCAGCGTAACGGCGAGCCTTGGATGCCTGGCGCTTAAGGGATGCGAGTTGCTTTTCGACCTCAACAAGAATGTCGTTAACCCGGGAGAGGTTGATCTTTGAGGCTTCGAGCTTCGCCTCGGAGAGACGGCGCTTGGTTTTATACATGGTGATTCCCGCGGCCTCTTCGATGATGGCGCGGCGGTCCATGGGTTTTGAATTGAGGATCTGGCCGATGCGGCCCTGTTCGATGATGGCGTAGCTGTCGGGGCCGAGACCGATGCCCATGAAGACTTCCTGCACGTCGCGGAGACGAGCGACGCGGCCGTTGAGCAAATATTCGCTTTGCCCGGAGCGGTAGAGGCGGCGGCCAACAACGACCTCGCCCGGGCGCGTCACGGCAGCCTTGTGGCCTCGGCGCTTGCCGGGCCTGCGATCCTCCGTTACGGGTGTTACGGGCGCTTCTTTGATCGATCCCTCCGCGTCCGAAACTGCCGCAACCTCTGGAAGTTCAGCAGGCAAGTGGTCTTGCGGTGTGTCCTGAGCATCGATGACTTTGGCGACTGCCTCGGAAAGCTCTGGATCGACGAGGGTTAGGGTGACTTCGGCGATGCCGAGGGCCGGGCGCTTTGCCGTGCCGTTGAAGATGCAGTCAGACATGCGCTCGGCGCGGAGCATCTTGTGGCTTTGTTCGCCAAGTACCCACGAAATAGCATCGACCACATTGGACTTGCCGCAGCCATTGGGTCCGACGATGCACGTGATCCCGCTGCCACTGAAGGTGATCGGCGTCTTCTCGCAGAAGGACTTAAAACCTACCAATTCGACTTTGCGCAGTTTTAGCACGCAACTCCTCGCACTCTTGGCAGAAAAGGATGCCTATTCAATTTCTTACAGAGGACGTTCGAGACAGAAACGTTCGGAGGGTTCCTAATCGGGTAGCCCTTCCGCCTGGCGCTACGATCCGGCGGTTACGGGAGACCAAACTAACATGGCGGCTTAGGCTTGTAAAGCGCGGTTTTGCAATGGGGACACCAAATATTGCGGCATCTAGGCATCGATATACCACGGGACGTTGATCAAGACGATCTGCTGGCAGCCATAATACAGGAGGAAGGCTTTTAGCAACTCGGCGCGCTGGTTGTGAAGGGGGTAGTGGTACCAGTGTTTCTCGACAAGCTCGGGGACAATAATGGCGATCTGGCGATGGGGATGAGCCGTTTTGATCTCGTTGACGTAATCGAGAATCGGCTTCAAAACCAGGCGGTAAGGCGAGGGAAGAGTGATGAGCTTCGGAGGAGTCCCACCGGCGCGCCTTACGGGAGTTTCGACGAGAGGACCCCATTGTTTGCGGAGCGCGTCGGTTTCGTCCTCGGTGGCAACGTGAACCGCACGAATATCGGGAGAAAGAGTAAGGGCGAACTGCAGGGCGCGTTGCGCGACTTTTCCCCAATCGTGAATAGGAACGACGACGATCGGCGGAGAGATTGGATCGAGCTCAAGAGGAGAATTGCTGCGGATTTCCCGGGCCACAGCCCGATAATGCCGGCGAACCCACAGCATTGTGGAGACGAGGCCGACGACGAGCAGGGCGCTTACCCACGCGCCTGACTTGAATTTGGCAACGAGGACGACGAGCAGAGTAGCGCCTGTGGCGAGAGCGCCGAGGCCGTTGATGAGCATGCTGCGGATCGACCCAGGACCGCCGACTCTTCGCCAGTGTGCAACCATGCCGGCTTGGGAAAATGTAAACGCTAGAAACGCGCCGATTGCGAACAGCGGGATCAGACGGTCGGTGACTCCGCCGAATAGCGTGAGGAGGATCGCAGCGAGGATCGCAAGGACGACGATTCCTTGCGTATAGACCAGGCGTCGGCCGCGAAGAGCAAATACATGCGGCAAAAAGCTGTCATGCGCCACTGCTTTGCACAGACGAGGAAAGTCGGCGAACGCTGTGTTCGCGGAGAGCGATAGGATCACAAGGACCGAGCCGATCGTGAGGTAATAGAACCAGCCGCGGCCAAGCACGGCCGCCACAAGCATCGATATCACGCTTTGATAGCCCGGTCGGCCGGGATCGGTTGCGACGATGGCGTAGGCACGGACGAGCCAAGCTATGCCTGCCAGCAGTACAATCAGCAGACCGATGATTACGGTCAGAGTGCGCTGCGCGTTGCGCACGGTCGGTTCGCGGAAAGCACGGACGCCGTTGCTGACGGCTTCGACTCCGGTCATAGCTGTGCAACCATTCGAAAAAACTTGAAGCAGTAGCCATGTGCTGGCTACCGTGAGGAGCGCAGGCGGGGCCTGAGGCGGTGCGATGACGGCGATCGGGTGCCCGTGTGCAAGGACGGTCTTGACGGCGCCGATTACGATGGTTATCAGTAGAGTGCCAACGAAAAGGTATGTGGGCAGCATGAAAACAACGCCCGCTTCGCGGACGCCGCGCAGATTCACGATGGTAATGACAACCAGAATCCCGAGGCAGATGCCGAGGGTATGAGTCTGGAGCCGCGGCAGTGCTGACACTAGGGCTCCCACTCCAGCGGAAATTCCGACTGCGACGACCAGAACGTAGTCAATCATGAGCGCCGCGCCCGCCAGAAGTCCGGGAAACGCTCCAAGGTTTTCCGACGCGACGGTGTATGAACCACCACCGCCGGGGTAGGCGGCAATCGTTTGCCGGTACGAGAAAAAGACAATGGTAAGGAGGGCGATAATGCAGAGGCTTACGGGAACGATGTAGTGGACGCCCGCGGCACCCAGGCCGATCAAGAGAGTGAGCGCGGCTTCGGGTCCATACGCGGCCGAACTGAGCGCATCGAGGCCAAAAATCGGGATTCCGGCGGAGGGTCCGATTTGCTCGGCCCGTTCATCGGATGTGGCCACGGGCTTGCCGAGCAAGATATCCAGAAAGGACATGTAACCTCACAGGATAGGCTGGAAAGAACAGGTTGCTAGGGTAATGGGAACTTCGCGGGATTGGAAATGAATATTAGGCGACTTCGTGCGTCATGTTGGGTGGAATAAGCGAGCGCACTGGTAGGATGGAGCACCGAGGAATGGAATTGGACGACGCGGCACTGATCGAATTAAGGAACGTCCGAGTCATGCGGGGCGAGAAGGCCGCACTAGATGACTTTTCGCTGAGGATCGCGCTGGCCGAGCACGTGGCGATTCTGGGGCCGAATGGATGCGGAAAGTCGACGCTGATCAAAACGATTACGCGCGAGTGTTATCCGGTTGCGCGGGAGAATTCGTGGATGACCATTCTGGGACGCGAGCGATGGAACGTTTTCGAGCTGCGGTCGCTGCTGGGAATTGTTTCGAACGATCTGCTTGCCTGGTGCAAGTCCGATACGCCGGGATTGGAAGTAGTGCTTTCCGGGTTTTTCAGCAGCCAGCGCGTGTTTCGGAATCATCGCGTTTCGACGGAACAGGAGCGCCGAGCATCTGGCACGCTAGAGCGGCTGGGAGTGTTGCATTTAGCGGAACGCCCGATGGAAGAAATGTCGTCGGGCGAGGCACAGAGAGTTTTGATTGCGCGGGCGCTGGTGCACGAGCCGAAGGCGCTGGTGTTTGATGAACCGACAAACAGCCTTGATGTGCTGGCGCAGCGCGAACTGCGCGAAACGATGCGGGAGCTGGCACGGTCCGGTGTTGGAATCGTGCTGGTGACGCATCACGTGACGGACATCATTCCGGAAATCGAACGCGTGGTGCTGATGCGCGAGGGCCGGATCATGGCGGACGGACCAAAGCGGGAGGTGCTCTGCGCCGATAGACTCTCCGAGCTGTTTGGCATGGACGTTGAAATCAGCCGTCATAATGGGCACTACCATTTGTGGTGAGGCTCTGCTTGGTCTGGGCCGCGGCCTTTGTGATGAGGAATCGGGAACTGCTCGACCGGCTCGCCGCGCTCCCGCTCTTCACGCTGCCTCTTAGGCCTATACCACTTGAAATAGAGAAGAGCGGCGATTCCGCCGAGCGCTGCGAGCCCGAGCAGCGCGTAAAGAAGAGGCTTATAGTATTGAGAAAGCGCGGAAATGATCGCCGGGCCGTAGACGTGGCCCAAATACGCGACGGCCAAGAAACGAACTCCTCGTCCAAGAGAGAGGGACGCAAAGAATTTCTTGAGAGGGTAATGCATCACGCCCGCCGCGATCAGCATGGGCGCCATTGGGAAAGGTGGAGGTAGTATCGCGCTGATTGCGATGGTGCTCGCGAAAGCGAGCATACACTTTTTCAGCGCGCTTCTTGCCAATTTTTCTTTCGAGTGTTTCTTCTCCGCCTTTTTCTCCCAGGCGGAAAGTCAGAAAGCCGCCGCCGACGGCTCCGACCGTCGCCATGAAGGAGTAATAAGGCCACAGGGTGCGATGATAGGCCGTGAGCAGAATCACGGCGGCATCCATGCTTCCCGGCACCGGGATGAGGGAATTATCGACGATCCCGAGCAGAATAGGGCCGGGACCTCCGAGGCGATGGAACCAATTCAGAAACTCACTTGAGAACAGCAGCGAAATCGAATTTAGCGTCCGCAAGCTAGCGACTCTGTCTTTTAGGCGAGCTGCCACCCACGATCATTCTATGCTTTGCGATTCGTAGAGGAGCTACAGCATGGCCTTGATTGGGCGGGCGAAATCTCCTTAGCAGCTCGAAAGAAATGGCGACGGCCGCGAGTGTGTTAGCGCACATAAGTATGCGGGTAGCATTGACTTAGGCCTGTTCTACGCCTAGCATGACGCGACGGAGGACGACCCCGTTTTGACACCCGAGCGTTCACCGGGCATCCGAAGAGCGGCCTCCAGCGTGCTGATTCTCGGCGCGATTTTCCTCCTTTGTTATCTTGGAGTACGGCCGCCGGCAGCGAAACCTGCGAATGCTCCCGCCAATCAGTTTTCCGCGGAACGCGCAATCAATGTGCTGGGAAGGTTGCTCGACGGTGACACGCCGCACCCGGTGGGCAGCGTGGCAGACGACGCAGTGCGGAGCCGGATTCTCGTCGAACTGGTCCGGCTCGGTTACGATCCCCAGGTGCAGAGCGCGTTTGACTGCAACGATTACGGCAACTGTGCCGTGGTGAACAATGTGCTGGCGCGGCTCGACGGGACCGAGACTTCCCCGGGCAGCGGCGCGGTGTTGCTTGCGGCCCACTACGATTCGGTGCCGGCGGGGCCAGGCGCCTCCGACGATGGAGCCAGCGTCGCCGCGATCCTCGAGGTTGCGAATGACTTGAGGTCGCTCCCGCGGCCGCGGCATTCCATCATTTTTCTGATTGACGAAGGCGAGGAAGCGGGACTGCTCGGCGCGCGAGCCTTCGTCGACTGGCATCCCTGGGCGAAGGAAGTGCGCGCAGTGGTGAATTTGGACGCGCGGGGAACTTCCGGCGCGAGTTTACTGTTTGAAACCGGCACCGCCAATCAGTGGGTGATTCGGCTTTTCAAGGAGTCGGCGCCGCGGCCGGTGACCAGTTCGATCTTTTACAACGTGTATCGAAGATTGCCTAACGACACGGACATGACGGTGTTCAAGTCCGTGGAGATGCAAGGCGCGAACTTCGCGTACATCGGAAATGAACCGCAATACCATACGCCCCTCGACAATTTTGCGAACGTGAATGGGGCAAGCGTTCAACACCAAGGCGAAAATGCCCTGGCGATGACGCTTGCTCTGGCAAACAGTGCAGAGCTCACGAAGCCTCCGGAGAAGGATGCGGTTTATTTCGACGTATTCGGCAGGCACCTATTCGAGTGGCCGGAAACTCGATCGCTGAAGATCGGAATCGCGGCCTCACTCTTGCTGGCTGTTCAGATCGCGGTGCTTTTCTGGATGAAGCGCATGGCTTGGCGTGAGTTTCTCTCGGGCCTCGCCGCATTGATTATGGCCTTGATATCGACGGGCGCGCTCGCGCTGATCCTATACCGTGTGCTGAGACTGACGGGCGCGATTCCCGTGAATTGGGTGGCGCATCCAGCCCCTTCGCGAATTGCATTCTGGGTTTTCGCGCTCGCCGTAGTGGTGATTCACGGAATAGCGTTCGCGAAGCGAGCGAGATTCTGGGGCCTCTGGGCCGGCGTTTGGACATGGTGGGCGCTGGGAGGCGTGGTGCTGGCGCTGTTCGAGCCGGGAATGAGCTACATATTGCAAGTGCCGGTTTGCGTGGCGATGATTGTGGGACTACCAATTGTGGCTTTTCGAAAGGACTCGGCGTTTGGGCAGTGGCTGGCGGGAATCATTCCCATGGCGGCGGCTGCGATTGTGGGGTTCACGCCTCTGATTTTGCTGTACTCCGCGCTGGGAGTGCCGGCGCTCGCATTGATCGCGATGTTTGTCGCGCTCGTGCTTACTCCACTGGTTCCGCTCTGCGTGGACTTGGGTGACGCGGATGGATTGCTGGCCGTGTCGATTCCAGGGGTGCCAATCATTGCAACGGGCCTAGCGATGTTTGCAGCAGTAGTGGTGCCCGCCTATTCCGCGCAGG